>Ga0256829_1001729_pt1 | contig 17360 bp, 18 predicted proteins | sample 131447metaG_FD_185979 | JGI IMG/M metagenome (GOLD analysis project Ga0256829, IMG submission 185979) | Hydrothermal vent microbial communities from Lau Basin, Pacific Ocean - 131-447 | ecosystem: Environmental > Aquatic > Marine > Hydrothermal vents | place: Pacific Ocean: Lau Basin | collected...
GGTCTGCGACCGGTTGTATCCGCCTGTTTACGCAAACGACCGCTATCGACGACTGGAGCAGTAATAGCATACTTGAGGTTGCCGCAGGCTTTAACGTTCGCTACAGGCACGCCGATAGCTACCAGACGCCCGGCATCTGTGTCACTCTGGGCCAGAAACAGCGAAACTGGTTTGAGCCAGCGCCTCCATAACCAGCGTGATGCTTTATAGCGCGGAAAAGAACGATCGGAAATACGCGTATTGACACCGACCACAGGGATGCCGCTGCGCTGACAGGCGGCCAGCATGCCTGGCCAGAATTCAGTCTCGGTCAGCAACAGCAAGACAGGCTGCAAGCGGGCGACAAAGCGCGACATGACGCCGGGCAGGTCCCAGGGCAGGAAAGAGATACCGAGACGAGTCCCCAACAGGCGGCGGGCATGGGCAAAGCCGGTCGCGGTGACGACCGTCAGGTGGGCGACATGCCCCTGTGCAAGCAAGGCCATAATCAATGGCGCTACGGAAGCTACTTCGCCGACAGAACAGGCATGTATCCAGATGCAGCCGGGTTTGGCGGCAGGCAGCGCCACGGTAAAGTGCTGACGCCACTTCTCGGTTACGCTGATTGGGGTGGTGATGTCTGCTTGCATGGGCGTATTGCATCAGGAACCGTCTCTTTATACCAGTTTCCAGTATACAAATGCGAAGCGCACATATGGCTGCTCTACGTTATGGAAAGGGAGGAGTACACACTTAACCGGATGCGTACGTGGACTTGTGACGAACCAGCCGATAGTCTTCAATCTGTTGGTAAAGGCGTATGCTCGGAGGGACATGTGGATATCGAAGTCGCATGGATTGAAGAAAATATTATTAAAACAAAATTGAGTGATGAACAGCATCGACAGTTGCAAGGCGTGGTCAACGCAGTATCCATAAGAAAAGGCGACACCATTGTTAAAGAGGGTGAAAAGGGAGGCGTGCTGTATCTGGTGCGCTCCGGTAGTGTGGATGTTTTTCAGGATCTGGATGGTCAGGAGCAGCGGCTTGCCGGTTTGGGTGAAGGCTCTATGATCGGTGAAGTCACCTTTCTGTCGGGTGAGCTGGCGACGGCGACCGTGGTAGGCGCAGAGGATAGCGTCGTGTACACGATGGATCGTGCCGGTTTTGCCCGTCTGATGCAGACCAGCCATGAGTTGGTGTTTGCCCTGTTTACCTATATGCTGTTGTATCAGTCTCGTATGATTCGCGGGCTCAAGGCGGATCAGGCCAGACTGGCGTCCTTTATGTCCGGCAGCCATAAGTAAAAACGACTGACAAGTCCGCATTGTAACGACAGGTCTGTGCGCCTGTTGAAGGTTATGTTTTGATTCTATCTGTACTGTTACTATTGCTGGCTCTGCTGATCGTGTATCTGGCGGCTGAAGTGTTTACCAACGCGCTGGAACATATCGGCGAACGGTTGGGTGTGTCCGAGGGCGTAACAGGCTCCATTTTTGCCGCAGTTGGTACTGCGATGCCGGAAACCATTGTCCCGTTGGTAGCGATTCTGGCCGGTGGCGCAGCTGAGTCGGTGAACCATGCAGTAGGGCTCGGCGCCATACTCGGCGCACCGTTCATGCTCGCTACGCTCTCGCTCGGTATGATGGCTTTCTTTGCAGGCAGGAAACGGGGCTGGAACACATCTTTTACGCCCGAGCCCGGCGGGTTGAAGCGTGATTTGAGTGTATTTATGCTGGCTTTTGGACTGGTAATTGCCGCTGCGCTAGTGCCGGAGAGCTGGCGGTCGGTAAAAGTCATTTTTGCTATAGCCCTGTTTCTTACCTACTTTTCATATCTGTTGAAAACGATCAGGGCCAGTCGAAGGCTGGTGGCTGATGGCCATGCTACCGAGGCGGATTCGCCTTTGTATGCATCTCGCCTGATTGGGGATTCTACTTGGGTGGTAATCTTGCAATCGTTGTTCGGGCTCATGCTGTTGGTGCTCGGTGCCAGGATGTTTGTCGATGGCGTAGAGCAGGCTAGTGCCTTGTTCGGCGTATCTGCGCTGGTTATTGCGCTACTGGTTGTGCCGGTGGCGACAGAATTGCCAGAAAAAGTGAATTCGATCCTATGGATCAGACGGGGAAGAGATACGCTGGCCTTTGGTAATATTACCGGCGCAATGGTGTTCCAGAGTACCATTATTCCTGCTGTCGGTATGTTGCTGATGCCCTGGCATTTCCACGATATCCATGCCTCCGTCGCAGTATTGTTTGCCCTGCTCGGGGTATCATGGCTGTGGCTTGTCAGTCGAGGTAAATGGTTCCGGCCATTACCGTTGTTGCTCAATGCAATCCTGTATATGCTGTTCGTTGCCCTGATTATATTCTACTGACGTGTATATTATCAATGCCTCTCTTCCCCGCAGATTGGCTTCATATTTGCTAGCTAAATAATTACCTGAACGCATACCCGTTATTTGAGCTGTGTGTTATGCTACAGTCACGGCCGTGCGCGGAGGCAAAAACGGGGAGTTGTTGATGATCACCACTTTACTAGTTATAGCTGTTATTTTGTACCTGGCGCTGCAATTGGAAGACAAGTTTAGTCTGCCGTCGCCGCTCGGGCTGATCGGTTTGTCATTTCTGACCCACTTTCTGTTTCAACAAGTGCCCATTCTGACCGGAGATACGGAACATTTTGCTGAACTGGTGATATTCCTGTTACCGGTATTGTTGATCGCCGATTCGCTGGAACTGAAACTTTCAGATTTAAAAGAACATGGACTGAGCCTATTTTATCTGGCGGTGGTAGCAGTGGCACTATCGGTTGTTTTGGCAATTTTTACAGCCAACTGGATTTTTGGTCAATATCACCTCTCTGTGGCGGCGATTATTGTGTTGTTTACAATGGTGTTGGCGACGGACCCCGTCTCCGTGGTCAGTATATTTTCAAAATTCGATTTACCCCATAAGTTGAAAGTCCTGGCTGAGGGCGAAAGCCTGTTTAATGATGCTACAGCACTGATTGTCTTTGTATTTGTCGGTCTTTATGCATTGGGCGGGGGTGAAATAACTACCGCCTATGTGACCGAAACCAGCCTGATTGTTGTGGTGGGGTCGGTGCTGTTCGGATTTGTCATTGGTCTACTCGGCATTGCCGCGCTTAAAACCACTGAAAATCGGATTGCCGAAATGATGATGTTGATTATTACCGGTTATGGTGCATTTGAATTGGGTGAGCACTTTTACACCCTGCTCAATATATTTGGAGCTCATTTTCATACGCATTTGTCAGGTATTCTCAGTTGTATCGTTGCTACTATCACTATCCATCATCTGATGACCCGCAGCATCGAGGCGGAGGAAGCCCGGCTCGATGATGATGTGGAACGCATTCAGGAAGAGGCGCAGAATAAGGTCTCTTCACGTAATATAATTTTCTATGCGCTCGGGCGCATCCGCATCTCCATCGAGGAGCGTGAGCGACATGTGCGCACCAAGGAAGATATTCAGTTGCTAGCACTGGTGGGCAATACCATTCTGTTTGTGGCGATGGCGGAAATTGTTAATTTGTCACTGCTGTGGCACTACAGGACGGAAATTATGGCGATGTTTGTTGCCACTACAGTGATACGCGCGCTGATGATGGCCACGTTTGCTATGATTTCCAATCAGACGACACGCATGACCAGTGTCGATTTTCGCTGGTGGTGCATATTGACTTTTGCCGGAATAAAGGGTGGGTTGTCAGTGGTGATGCTGATGATGATTCCAGCCACTTTTGAACACTTGGAGATGTTCAAAGCTGTGGTGATTGGCGTGGTTATGCTCTCTACCTTTATCTACTCCGGCATTCTGCTGGCGATTATCGCTGCCAATAAAAAAAGTTTTTCCCGTGAAGTGGAGGAGGAAGACAAATCTCACTGATTGTTGGGCGGGTCAGTCGAACACAACAAAAGGCCCTGCATCGCAGGACCTTTTGTGTTTGGTCTGACGTTCCAGGGAGGGGGAGACGACGTCAGACCGGGGGAAAGGAATCAGTTCATATTTTTATTTACAGTACAGCTTGGTGATTCCGGGAACAGCAACTGGAGCACCTTTGGTATGGCTGCCAGTAGCGTCAGCATGCATGTCAGTGCCAGGGCGTGTGTTATTAGTGATATTTCAAATATGGTCAGTATCAGGCCCAAACCTGCCCAGGGGCTGAGTAGCAACGCCAGCAGGGATAGCCCCATCAGATCATCGCGTAAAGAAACATGATGCTTGCCTGCGTTTTCTTCCAGTTTCAGATATGCGGCCATTGCGTCCTCCTTTATGTCTAATGAATAATTCAGCAATATCTGTGCCATCTATCGGCCTGATGACAACAAACTTTAAAAAAATCTATGTTTTGCCTTGCTAATACGCAGCTGAGGATAGCTGTATATTGATAAGGATGCTGTGCGCAGCCTCACAAGAAGACGGATAAGCAACGGTTTTTAGTGGGATATTTGACTGTAAAGCAAAAAGCCCCCGCACAGCGGAGCCTTTTTAAACTGATCCGATGTCCAAAGGGAGGGGGAGGGGAGGGGACACCAGATGGCCTAATTGTAGGGCAACGCTATGATGGGTGTAGTTAACCAGGAGTTAAAATTTTTTAACTTTATTGCTTCCAGAAGAGATATTGCACACCGGAAATAAAACGTCTTTAAGATATGGCGATGAAGATGCGATTCAGGGTAGGGCTAGATGCCTTCGCCGAAGCCGACGCGGTCGCTGCCGGAAAAAACCGGCGTGCTCAGGTATTTCTCGCCTCCATCCGGAAAGATGATAACAATTTGTCCGGCTTGACCGGCTGCTGCGAGACTCTCGGCCACCATCAGGGCAGCAGCCAGAGCGCAGCCGCACGACAGGCCGGAGAGTATGCCTTCTTCCACAGCCAGCCGCTGGGTCAGGTCGTAAGCGGTATCGGTGCTGATGCCAATTAACTCATCGTAAACGGATGGGTCGTAAATGCCCGGTACAATGCTGGACTCGATATGCTTCAGGCCTTCGATGCCGTGAAAAGGAGAATCTGGCTCGGCGGCGATGATCTGTATATCCGGATTCATGCGTTTCAGATAGCGACCGGTACCCACCAGCGTGCCGGAGGTTCCGAGTGATGCGATAAAATGGGTTAGTGCGCCGCCGGTATCGCGCCAGATCTCCGGGCCGGTCGATTCTTCATGGGAGCGCGGGTTAGCCGGGTTATTGTACTGATCCGGTTTGAAATAGCGTTCGGGATACTCTTCAAACAGACGTCGCGCCTCCAGAATAGCGCCGTCGGACCCCTCCAGCGGATCAGAAAAAATAAGGTCGGCGCCGAAAGCGCGGCAGATACGCTTGCGCTCGTCGGAAACATTGCCTGGCATGACCAGGCGGACGCGAAAACCCATGGCGGCGCCAATCATTGCCAGTGCTATGCCGGTATTGCCCGAGGTGGAATCAAGTATGGTTTTTTCTTTGCTGAGCAGGCCTTTTTCGAGACCGTCACGTACCATCCACATTGCCGGCCTGTCCTTGACCGAGCCGCCGGGATTGAAGCGTTCCAGTTTGGCGTGGATGCGGATATTGTCGGGTAAGTGACTGGTGATATGTTGAATTTCCGCCATGGGCGTATTGCCAATCAAATCAAGAATTACAGTCATTCAATCACCTGTCCGTTCGAATTATGTACTCAGGATCCCAGCGTGGCCAATATAGCAGCTTCGTCGCTATCCATAAACGGCCACACATGGTTAGAGCCACTCAGTAGGTAGCGGCGCAGCCGCTCTGAGCTTACGCCCATCTTGCGCAAGTTGCGCAGTGTGCTGGAGCCGATGCGTTTGGCAAGCCTTTCTCCGTCAGGCGTTTTCAGCAGTGGATGGTGGATATAGATCGGTTCCGGCAACTTGAGCAGGGTCTGCAGCAGGCGGTGGATGCCGGTGCTGGATTTCAGGTCTTCGCCGCGAATGACATGCGTGACCTCCTGCAGCGCATCATCCACCACAACAGCGAGGTGGTAGCTGAAACCGATATCCTTGCGACCGATGGTCACGTCATCGAGCAGGGGTGTGTTGTGCGCGCATCCATTTTCATCGTGCCAGATGGGTATGTTCCCGGTCAGTTGAACAGCCTTGGCAATATCCAGTCGCCAGGCAAAGGGTTGGCGCTGCATCCGGCTTGACCGCTCAGGCGCGGACAGGCGCCGGCAAGTACCGGGGTAATACGGGCCTGCCTCTTCTACATGAGGCGCTACGCCCATGCGATCCAGTTCGCTCTGAATGGCTTTGCGGGTGCAGAAACAGGGATATACGACATCCATTTCTATGAGTGTTTCGATAGCTTGACGGTAGTTATTCGTGTGTTCGCTTTGTTTGCACACCGGTTCATCCCACGTCAGCCCCAGCCAGCGCAGGTCTTCCAGCATGGCATCGGCGAAACGACGCTGACAGCGGGTGTGATCGATATCCTCAATGCGCAGCAGCAGGCGGGCATGATGTTCCGCTGCCCAGCGTGCGCAATACAGCGCTGCGTACGCATTTCCTGTATGCAGCAGCCCGGTCGGGCTGGGGGCGAAGCGTGTGGTCGGATGCATGCTAGCGAAGTCTTGACCAGGAGCCAGCCAGACTCAGGCGCCTGCTGCCGGGAGAAGCAGCGATTGCCCGTTCCGGATGCGCTCGGGACGCACCAGCATTTTGATTTCATCAGCGGCCGCGAAGATAAGATCGTCATGTGGAATCAGTGTTTGTCCGTTGCGGATCACTGCAATTGGCTGCACGCCATGTTCAATACGGGCAGTGGCCATCCTTGTTCCCACCAACAGTGAGTCGACTTCGATGATGTGTGATTCATAAATCAGGCGCTTGCGGTAGGCCTGATCGTTCCAATAGGTGAAGTTATAAGGTTTGGCGAACAGACGTCTGGCCTGTAATTGATGAATCATGTTGGCGTGTTTCTGTTCATCGTTTGCCTGCAGCGCGATATAAATATCCGGAATATGGAACTGTTCGTGCGCCAGACGCGCAATCAGCAGATTGTGATCGGATGAGCCGGTCATAATCACGGCGTTGCCGATTTCCTCGGCATGGATGATTTCCCAATACAGCGGATCCAGCGCATTGCCGCAAACAGCATGATAGCCGGAGTGCTTCATCGTAGCAATGACTTCGACATTCAGGTCGAGAAAGCGTACCTCCCTGTCTTCGCTCAGGGCGCGGCCGACTTCGGCGCCGATCTGGCCGCCACCGATAATCAGCACCGATCGCTCATCACCGCCTTCAATGCGCAGCAGTCGTTTTAAGGGACTGGCCAGCAGGCTGTATACGAGCACTGATATAATAATAATGATATAAACCAGCGCCATCAGCATCTCACTCTGGTGGTGGCCATGCTCCTGCAGGACCAGAACAAACAGCGAAGTGATAGCGGCAGCCACTACACCACGCGGCGCCATGGCGGCCAGATAGGCACCTTCATTCATGCTAAGGCGACTGCCGAGCGTGGATAGCAGGATAATCAGTGGTCGCACCAGTAAGGCCAGAATAAAAAATACAGCCAAACCATGCCACAGGTACACCCGCATGACAGCGAGGTGCATTTGTGCGGCAAGCAGTACGAAAAGTACCGAAATCAGCAGCATAGACAGGCTGCCCTTGAAGTGTTTCAAACGCTGGATATCGGGAATTTCCATGCGCTGGATGGTGGCGCCCATCATCAGCATGGTCAGCAGCCCGGCCTGTGAACTGATGGTGTCTGCCAGGATGAACATAGCCCAGGCGCAGGTCAGGGCTAGAATGGTCCTTAGCTCGAAATCTTTGACCCAGTAGCTGGTCAAACCCCAAGTCAGCAGTCGACCGCCGGCAAGGCCCAGCGTGGTTCCGACAACGAGCTTGTACAACAGAGATTGGGCGATACCCATGGCGGAGAGATTAAGGGTTAGTGCCACTTGCAGAAATACGATAGCCAGAATAGCGCCGATCACATCAATCAGCATGGCTTCGGCAGTCAGCACATGGGAGATATGTCGGCCCAGCCGCATCTGGCGCACGATGGGCAGGATCACCGTGGGCCCGCCAACTGAAATCAGAGCGCCAAATAGCAGAGCCAGCGGCCAGTCCATGCCGACGATCAGGTTGGCGGCTGCGCCGCCGATAAGAATCGTCAATAGTGGTCCGAGTATAACCAGTCGACCGACCACCCAGCCATTTTCGTGCAGGGCTTTCAGGTTCAGGTTCAGTCCGCCCTCAAACAAAATAATGGCCAGCCCCAATTCAATCAGCGTATGCATGGCCGGCTCAATGCTCTCGACATGCAAGATATGCAGGCCGGACGGTCCCAGCGCCATGCCGGCCAATAGCCACAACAAGATGGGCGGAAAGCGAAAGCGGCCGGCCAGAACCTGTGCCAGGGTAGCGACCACGACAGCAATAACGAAGGTGTCGGTTGGTGTATCAGTAAACATTGTGGTCAGCGTGCGCTGCGACCTCAGGGTGTTTTCTGTATGTGACACTTTTTGGGTACATCCAGCGCCTGCTGCAGCGCGTAGCGCGCGCATGTTTACCGAGGCTGTTCAGAGTATTGATGCGTTGCTGACGTGTCTGGCTGTCCGACGTGATGGCGAGGCTGCGTTGGCAGGATACCAATGCGGCTTGTTGCTGCTTGCCAATTTTCTGCAGCAGGACGGCCAGATCATCGCATGCAGCGACATTGTCCGGGCACATACACAACTCCTCTTCAAGCGCACGCCTGGCTTCTTCCGTCAGCCCGGCTGTACGGGCAATCATATCGCACACATCATGTCCATCACCCGTTTTTTTATGCCACAGGATAACTCGACGGGTATCTTGTCGCCAATGCCGGGCAGGCCGACCAGGTCCGGTACCTCGCCGACACGATCGCGGGCTTCGTTACGATGCATGCCCATACGGCGCAGTACAAATGCGATATTTTCCCATATCGGCATGGAGTCAAACAGGGTGGCGCTCTGAAGTAGTACACCTACGCATACCCGGCGTTGCAGAAGTAGCATCAGCCGCTCTGCTCTGGCATGCGGCGTACACGCTCACTCACGCCTGTGAACAGGGTGTAACTGATGCTGTCGATCATCGCCGCCACTTCATTGGCTGCCAGTTCCGGCCCCCAGAATTCCACACTATCCCCATAATCGATATCCGTATTCGTTACATCGAGCAGAGTATAATCCATGCAGATGCGCCCTGTAATGGGCAACGCTTTGCCGTAATGCACGGCCTGTCCGCAACCGGACAGGGGGCGAGGGATACCATCGGCATAACCGGCACTGACGATGGCTATGCGCATGGGAGCGTCAGCGGTGAATGAGGCGGTGTAGGATACTGTTCCGCCGGCCTCGATATTGCGTATTTGCATGACCATGCCGGTCATACGCATCACCGGTTTCAGACCTATGGGGTGGTCAGCAACCGGCTCGGCGCCATACAGGGCGATGCCGGGCCGCACGGTATCCAGGCGCTGATCGGGCATGCCCACCATGCCGGCGCTGTTGAGCAGAGAGCGTGGTAGCTTTGAATCCATGAGATCACACCGGCAAGCAAACAATTCAGCCTGTTGCCGGTTCATCGGGTGCTCCGGTGTATCCGCGCAGGCCAGGTGCGACATGATACCGCGAACCCGCATATTCGATTGGCGGCACTGCTCGACCATAGCCTGTGGATTGTCGGCCCCCAGTCGATTCATGCCGGTATCAACCTTAATCCAGACTGCGCCGTCAAATCCGGCTGTCTGCAGCAGTAGTATCTGAATAGGGTCGTTTATTGCGGGTGTGAGTTTTTTTTCAGCCGCAAGAGTGGCATCTTCGCTATCGAATATACCGGATAACAGTACGACTTCGGTTGCACGAGTCTGATCTTTATTATTGAGTATGTCGCGCAAGCGAGATCCTTCTTGCGCATCCGTGACGGCAAACTGGCGACAGCCTTCGCAAAAGAGCACAGGCGCGACCAGATTCAGCCCGTGGCCGTAGGCATTGGCCTTGACCACAGCCATGACGCTGGCCGCAGCTGCTTTCTGCTGAAGCAGGCGGTAGTTATGACGCAGGTGATCCAGATTGATCCAGGCAATGGCAGGTCGTGACATAGGCTGAATAGTGTCTGATTACCTCCCTCGGTCAAAGGAGTTGTTGCTGCGCGGAAAAAATCATGCCTGTATCTTCGCGCTACCAGCCCTTTCACCTGCCTGAGCAGGGAAGCGTGGTGCTATCATTAACAACGCGAACAGCAACACAACGACAATCCTCAGCAATGGCATCCTCCCCTGCTTGCCTGACCCGCCGTTTATAGCACATGCGGGCAAAACAGGCAGCCAGGGGGTTAATCGGGATCAGTCTCTACCGCCTTGTCTCTGGTTATATCCGTACCAAGCAGGATAGCCAACCAGCGAGTATCATCGTTTGTCTCCAACGCCAGCTTGACAATCATGGTCAGCGGCACGGAGAGCAGCATGCCGACCGGCCCCAGTATCCAGCCCCAAAAGATCAAAGACAGGAACACGACCAGCGTGGACAGCCCGACACCGCGACCCATGTAGCGCGGTTCAATAACATTGCCCATGACAATATTGACCGTGAGATATCCCAAACCTGTCGCCAGAGCCGTACCGGGACCAAGCTGAATCAGTGCCAGCAACACAGCCGGCACCGCCGCGATGATCGAACCAATGTTGGGGACAAAGTTGAACAGGAAGGCAACAAGCCCCCACAGCAGCGGGTAATTGACGCCGAGTACAGTAAGCCAGATGGCGATGACGGCACCGGTTGCCAGACTGACCCAGCCCTTGATAGCCAGGTAGGAGTTGACGCTGACTACAAAGCGTCTGAAGTGTTCGCTTGACGGGGCGTGTTTACCCATAGCGGCCCATTTGTGTGGTAGGGCTGATGCTTCGAGCAGCAGGAAAATCACCGTCAATACGATCAGAAATATATTGGCCAGCGCATTACCCAGACCGGACAACAACTTGCCGGCCAAACCCATGGCCAGCGACGGACTGAGGTTGTCGCGCAGCAGTTGCGAATCCATATGCAACCCAAAGCCGGCCAGCCACGTCAGCAGTCTGTCGGTCTGCGCCTGAAGGTGTGCCTGATAGGTTGGCAAATTATGGGAAAAATCCGCAATAGAAGCCCCCACAAAGACTGCAATCAACGTGCCGGTCAGCACCAGGGTCAGGGCTATAATCAGCACGGCTACACCGCCCGGAATACCGCGCGCATGCAGCCAGTAGAGCGGTGGCAGGCAGATGATGGCAATAAATGCCGCCAGCAGAAACGGTATCAATAGCGAGGTAGCCGCCTGCATGCCGGCCACGACCACAACAAAGGCTGCGCCTGTAATCAGAAAAGGATTACCGGCCTGCATGGCTTACTGGTACTCCGCCAGACGCGCATCATCAATATCGAAGGCCGCCTCACCGGTGGCGAACATCAGCTTCAAATAAGGCAGGCAGCCCTCGCACTCACGCCCGCAACCGGTTGCCTCTTGCGCATCTTCCAGACTTGAAAACGTTTTGAGTTGCTCAAATGTTTTATGCACGCACTCACAGCGATTCACCTGCTCATCACACATCCCGGTCCTCCTGTTGGCGCAACTTGCCGCGCAACATCGGATACTGGCCGATTTGGTCCAGAAACGGCAAGTACAGCATATACGTAAGGCTATGGGTCGGGGCATATTGCAAATGCTCCAAGCCGATGCGCATCGCGTCATGGCCAGCTTCAGGCTGCGCCCGATAGGTGGAGAATAAGCGATCCCAGATGCTCAGGTTGAAGCCATAATTACTGTTTGTTTCATGTCTGATAATGGAGTGATGCACCCGGTGCATATCAGGCGTTACCAGCAATTGGCGTATGACGGCATCGACTTTCAACGGCAGGCGGACATTGGCATGGTTGAACATGGCCATGCCGTTAAGGACCATCTCAAACAGCAACACGGCCAGTAAAGGTGCGCCGAGAACGGCGACAACGACCATTTTAATCAATACGGACAGGATGATTTCGAACGGATGAAAACGCAGGCCGGTGCTCACATCCATATCACGATCAGCATGGTGAACCAGGTGCAGACGCCATAATACGGGCACGGCGTGGAACATCATATGTTGGGCGTAAATCGCCAGATCGAGCAGGATAACGGTGCAAGCTACTGTAAGCGTTGACGGCCATGCCAACAGGTTAAATAGGCCGAAGTGATGTGTCTGAGCCCATATGGCAACTGAGCCCGCGCTGGCAATCGGCAACAGGCGCACGAGCAAGCTGCTGATAAAAACGATAAGCAGGTTTGCCAGCCAGCGTCTGCGCCCGAAGCTGAGTCTGCGGCGCGGCGCCAATGCCTCCGCCACAGCCATGATGGCAAACACGGTGAAAAAAACTGTCAAACGGATAAAAGATTCGTTCATGCCGGCATCATGCAGTAAGCTTGCGCCGTTCGAAAGTGGAAATGCAGAAGCCGGCATGGTGCGCCTGTTTCGTCCGCAGAGTGATTTTACGCTTGGTGATGCAGCTCATTGTCGGTAGCTTGCCGATACTAACGAATTGCGCAAGCTGGCCGTGACCGGAACGGTCAAGCGGTGCTGGCGGAGGAAGAAACATGAAAAAAATCCTTATATTGAGTCTGACGGCAGGACTGACGCTCGCAGCCTGCGCCACCAATCCGAATGATCCGAACAGGAATGCCAAGGAGAAAGCGGCTCTGGGCGCAACCATCGGCGCCCTTGCCGGCGCCGTGATCGGCTATCAGGGAGACCATTCAGGCGGCGCGTTGACCGGCGCGTTAATCGGCGGCGCGGCAGGCGGAGCGCTGGGTGCCGGTGCGGGCTCCTATATGGACAGGCAGCAGACTGAGTTTAACAATCAACTGGCGAATGAACGGCGTTCGAATCAGGTTGAAGTGGAACGGCTGCAAAACAAAAACCTGAAAATTACGATGAATTCAGAAGTATCTTTCGCTACTGATTCAGCAAAATTAATACCTGCCTTCCTTGGCACGCTAAACAAAGTCGCAGATATTCTGAAACGCTATCCGCGTACCACCATCCGGATTATGGGCTATACCGATTCCCGTGGTTCGATTGCCTACAACCAGCAACTATCCGAAGAGAGAGCGCAGTCGGTGAAATGGTATCTGAGTGACCACGGCGTTAATCCGGAGCGTATAACCACTGAGGGCCGTGGCGAGCTACAGCCGCGCGCCAGTAACGATACAGCCGCTGGCCGTCAGTTGAATAGGCGCGTTGAAATGCTTATTATTCCAGACAGAAATATGTAGTAACAAGCAGCCAAACCGACAGGATGGTCCTGATCGGAAAGCCGGATGAAATAGTGCTGGTCTTATGCTTTCAGACACACTATAATCCGGCGCGCAGATCATGATTGTTGAAAGTGTTGTTTGGCCGGCTCGGAAGTTTCTTCTCGATTATCCCAACGAACAGTCTCATTTGATTAAGCATGCATGCATAATTTATCGAATAACGATTGAGGTATAATTCAAATGGCAACAGGTACAGTAAAGTGGTTCAACGATACTAAGGGCTTCGGCTTTATCGCGCAGGATGATGGCGGCGACGACGTGTTTGTACACTTCTCCGCAATCCAGACAGATGGCTTCAAGTCTCTGCAGGAAGGCCAGAAGGTCGAGTTTGAAATTGAAGATGGACAGAAGGGCCCGCAGGCTCGTAACGTCACCGCAGCATAAGTAATAGCAACACGGTAACACCAATACCCCGCCTGCTTCAGGCGGGGTATTTTTTTTAAACAATTCTTCTTGCTCAGGCCAAGGGGCTGCCCGGTCGCTGCCAGGGAATCTGACCCTTCGATTCAATGGCTACCCGCATCACCAGACCTGTTGCAGCCAACATAGTTACCAGCGCGGAACCACCATAGCTGATAAAAGGTAAAGGCAAGCCGACCACTGGAAAAATGCCGGAAACCATGCCTATATTGACCGTGATATAGAGCGTAAACATGGCCGCAATGCCGATACACAACAGCGAAGCGAAGCGGCTATGTGCTTGATGAGCAATCCACAGGATACGCATGATCAGCACGCCATAGAGAAACAATAACAGTGCCACTGCAATGAATCCGCCTTCCTCAGCCAAAACGGAAAAGATAAAATCCGTATGCTGTTCCGGTAGAAAGTGAAGCCGGGCCTGCGTACCATGCAGGAAACCCTTGCCGAGCAGGCCGCCCGACCCGATAGCGATTGTCGATTGAATGACATGATAGCCTGCCCCCAGCGGATCGGACTGTGGATCCAGCAGCGTTAGCACCCGCTGTTTCTGATAATCATGCATGAAGTGCCAAAGCAGAGGCAGCGAGGCGAGCGCCGCCGCAACGGCCAGCCCCAGCAGCCTCCATGGCAGGCCTGCTGCTATAATCAAGGCCGTTGCGGCAAACAGCAGAACCAGCGTCGTACCTAGATCCGGCTGCATCATAATCAGGGCGGCAGGTAATACTGTCAGCAGCAACGGTACCAGAATTTCCACCCAACCTCTGGCTTCACGCGTGGCAAACCAGTTGGCCAGCACAAACATCAGTGCCCATTTCATGATTTCGGATGGCTGCAAATTCATGACGCCCATATCCAGCCAGCGACGCGCACCCATATGCACATCACCGATCAGCGGTACCAGTAATAATAACAGTAGGGCTGCCCCATACATCGGCCAGCAGGCCAGACCGAGCAGGCGCAAGGGCATCAGACACAATCCGACAAATACCACCAACCCGACCCCCCAGAATATGGCCTGCTTATGCCACAGCCCGGCATCTCCCTGATAAACGGCGGCATACAGCGTTACCATGCCCAACGCTGCGAAACAGAACAGACTGGCCAACAATACCCAATCTAGTGATTTCAGTGTGCGCATCACTGTTTCAGACCGACACTGGCATCTTTCGCCGCCATGGCGCGAATAACTGCAGCGACAACAGGACCTGCCGCGCTGCCGCCATGTCCGCCATGCTCGACCAGCACGGCAATGGCAATTTTTGGGTTCTTGTAAGGCGCATAACCCATAAACCATGCATGATCACGCAGGCGCTTTTGCAGATGATCCTCGCTGCGGCCCTTTTTTTTACCCTGCGACATTTCGATCACCTGGGCAGTACCTGTTTTTCCGGCAACTGCCCACGGAGCACGGCCCAACACCCTGTGTGCTGTACCGTGCGGGTCGGCAACCACGCCGCGCATCGCGGTGCGAATGGTGCGCAAGTGTGCTCGACTGACTACGACCTGATGCATCACCTGAGTCGGCGCATCGGCCAGCAGCTGCGGCCTGAGTACTTTTCCGCCATTGGCGATGGCAGCGGCCAGCCGCGCCATCTGCAATGGCGTTACCGTCAATGTTCCCTGACCTATAGCCGTTATCATTGTTTCACCACGAAACCATTTCTTGCGCGTGCTGGCATTATTTTTGATGGCCGACATCATATACGGGCTTTGACTGGGTACTGTGCCGCGCGATTCGGGACTAAGTTGAATACCTGTTTTCTCGCCCAGTCCCCACGCCTCTGCCGCATTACTGATTGCCTTCATACCAAGCTGATCACCAAGCTTATAAAAATAGACGTCACAGGACTGCACCAGTGCCTTGTGCAGGGATACTTTTCCATGCCCTGTCCGCTTCCAACAACGCAGCTTGCGATTACCCAGCTGGACAAAACCGGGACAGAAGGTCGAGCCGGTGGCCAGCGGAGCGCCGTGCTGCAAGCCAGCAAAAGCGGTGACCAGTTTGAATGTAGAGCCTGGCGGGTAAGCGGCCTGCATGGTTCGGTTCAATAACGGCTTCTCCGGGTCATTCAGCCATGCCTGCCACTGATCCAACTCCAGCCCTGTAATAAAATGGTTGGTGTCATAACCGGGTTTGCTGAGTAAGGCGATGATCTCGCCCGTATGAACATTCATGACCACAACAGCCCCGGTCCTGTCGCCAAGTGCATCTGACGCCGCCTTCTGTACATCGATATCGAGTGACAGTCTGAGCGTGTGTCCCATTGTCGAAGGTGAGCGTTTGAGTACGGCTACCCGCCGACCGAGCGCGTCCACTTCTTCCTGCTGGTAGCCCGGCTTGCCCTGCAACACCTGCTCAAATGCCTTTTCCACACCTGTGCGACCGATGAATTCATTGGGGAAATAACCGGCATCAATATCGTTCTTGCGGGCCAGTGACAAATACCCAACCACATGAGAAGCCAGTGCTCCATAGGGATACTCGCGATAACTGCCGGCCTCGACATCCACGCCCGGCAGCAGGTGCAGCCGCGCCGCCAACGGCGCAACCTGACCCCATGAAAGCTTGTCATCCAGCAACACAGGGCGATCGGGGCGGGCATGTTTAATGCGTTTACGCACATTGGCCAACTTTTTGTCACTCCAGTGTAACATGGTGGTCAGAGTAACCAGCGTATCATCCATCTTTGCGACTCGTTCCGAAATCAGTTGTATACTATAGGCTATCCGGTTGATGGCCAGCCCGCGCCCCTGCACGTCCGTTATTTCACCACGTACCGGCAGGAGCGGAACGATATTCAGTCTGTTCTGTTCAGCTTGCAGCGCATAGCGGTCATGCTCAAACCATTGCAGTTTGAGTACCTGCATCATCAAGAGGCCCAGGAATAGGGGTACTGCCGCATAAAACACCAGCATGCGCACATCAAAGCGTCTGCGCTTCTCAAGCTGGCTGTTGTGCATATTGCCTCGTCAATACATGCCATACAGGGACGCACAGGCACAGTGTTAATAAGCTGGCTTGCAGTGTCCAGCCGTCAACCGGCAAAGCCAGCAGAGCCAGCAGTAGTAGCAGCAGGCGTTGCGGCAGCCCTGCGCCGAGATGCTGATCAAAATAAATCATAGCCAGCGGGATCGCTGCCATCACCATAAAACTAGCTGCCGGCGACCAGTACAGGACAACATCATGCAACAGGGTAACAGGCAGCACCCAGAACCAGTTGTGCCGTTTCGCCAGCAGGCTTGCCAACAATAGCGCCATAGCCCAGTCCGGCTGAATTAGCGAACTGGCAAACGCCATATTCATGCCCAGGCCCAGTACGGCAAGCAAAGTGACTATGAGCGCTATCATGGCATTGCATGCAATTGTGATGCGACAGCGAACCAGTTATCCCGCTGCCAGTGCGCAGCCGGTTCAGCCGTTACCTCGACAAACAGCCGGCCAACAATGGGCTTTACGGCGGTAATGCGCGCCACCGCGATGCCGGGCGGAAACAGGCCGCCGGCGCCGCTGGTAAACAGCATCTGACCCGGTTTTGGGGCCAGGTGGGCGGGAATAAAATCAATGGCAATGCTATTGCCCTGGCCCCGCGCCAAAGCCGCGATGGCAGTACCGGGAATCGTCACCGGCACCGCCAGC
>Ga0256829_1001730_pt1 | contig 17359 bp, 20 predicted proteins | sample 131447metaG_FD_185979 | JGI IMG/M metagenome (GOLD analysis project Ga0256829, IMG submission 185979) | Hydrothermal vent microbial communities from Lau Basin, Pacific Ocean - 131-447 | ecosystem: Environmental > Aquatic > Marine > Hydrothermal vents | place: Pacific Ocean: Lau Basin | collected...
TAGAGTTGATGTTGTCTGTCATAACCATCATCTTAGTATTCATGAGTTTGATAGTATAGTCTTTATCAAAAGCCTGTTTTTTTTCTAAAATATCATTGATACCCATATCGGCATCTTGATACTTCATCATATATTCATTGACTTCTTGCACAGGCATTTGTATAGCGTGTTTGACTGTCCAGTACCCCAATGTAAGCCCAATAAATAGAAAGCCTATTATCATATGCGGCCAATAGGTTTTTTCGTTCTTGTTATGCTCTTTCATTTGCTCTCTTCTTTTGTAATCTCATCCATAAAGGTCTCAATAAAAATATCCAAAATACAGCTAAAGAACCTGTATAGACGAGTATTCTTAAAATAGTCATCATCAAACCCATCTCATTAGGGATGGTTTTAGTGAGTTTTACACCCTTAGACTGTGCCAATTCATCTGCAAGTTCTGAGTAAGCTTGCACGATGCCAACATTAAACTTAGACTCGTCGGTATTACTGTCTTTAATAGCCACTACATTAATGGCTGCATCACGTACACTATCATAGTCATACAGTGCTTTTATCTGCTTTGAAGAAGGGATGATACCTACCCGTCCTTTGGCATCAGATTTTTTCGTTATCGTTGCATAAGGAGCAAAGATAAACAATACATACGGCTTACTTAACTTTGCTTCATACTGCTTACTATACGCTACCAAATTAAAACGTTCAGGAAAATGCTCATTGGTTGCAATGACATAGGCATACATACCTGTTTTTTCTTGAAGTTCCATACCCATTTCATCGATGAGTGCTGACGCTTTTAGATTGACAAGGTCATTTCTTAAAAGATGTGTGGGAAGTTGTGTTGCATTTAGTAGAAGTGGGAACATCCACAAAGCAAGCATGGCAAAAAGCCCTTTAAAAAGGCTTGCCTGTAACTTTGCTTTATTCATATTAACCTACATAAAGGAGATGTGTTTGTGTGTATGCCAAGTACATTGCAGCAATAGCTGCAAATCCCATACATGCGATGAGTACTTTATCCATATATTTAATCATTATTTATCCTTTTTTTGAAACGCAAACTGTTTGTTGTCTACTGATATCATTTTAAGATTATGCAAATCTCTAATAGGTGCGGGATCATAAGGGTTTACTGCAGCTTTTTGCTGTACGAGAACCGCTTGTGACATAAGTACTGCCCAAATAAAGAGAAGCCCAACAATAGAAATCAAAACCCCAAAGACACCATGAAATCCAAATACGGATCTTTTTGTATTTTCTGCCATAATTTCTCCTTAGTTTGCTAAAGACTGAACATAGGCAGTCAATGCTTTTTCTTGTACAGGTGTGATGAGCGTATTAAATGCTGGCATTTTACCAATCTTACCCTTTTTACCTTTTGCCAATGTATTGTGAATATCATATCCATTTATACTTGGTCCTACCATTGGTGTACCTTCTCCGTTGGCACCATGACAGCTTGCACATGTAGCAAATGTAGCTGGTTGATCACCTTTGAAGCCAGCTGCAACATAAGCTGCAATTGCTTCTGCATCTGCACCAGATGCCATACCTGCTGGCATACCTCCGGGGAATGCTGCTAAAGCATTTTGACCATTATTGATAATACTTAACACTTCTGCTTTTGAACGGTGTGTAGTGAAGTCTTGTGCTCTACCAGAGAGTCCATCACCAGTTGCACCATGACATTGTTGACATTGTACCAAGAAGATAGATTCACCCATCTCTTTAAGTGTTGCAGCATCTGCATTCTTATGTGTTTCTTCAAATTTTGCATTGTATGCAAGTACTGCTTCATTGTATTCACCAATCTGACTATATGCATTAATAGGGTATCCAAAGAATCCATACCACATAGACCACATAAATACTGCCAAGAATGTATATGCCCACCCAGATGGCAATTCATTTTCATACTCTCCAATGCCATCCCAGTTATCATCACTGAGTTGACCGCTTGCAGTATCTGTTTTCATTTGGTTAATATATTTAACCGAAACTGCCGATGTGATAACGGCAATAGCGATCGCCCCACCCATTGTTAGTGCATTGACTGAATCTGCAAAAATATCAATATTCAGCTTCATTACCACAAAAATGGTCGCTACTATCAATAGTACTGCAAATCCTAATGCTTTTATCATTAAACTATTCATTTATTTTCCTCCTTATGTCTTTGAGACGCTGCTTTATCTTCTACAGGGGTACTTGTGATTTCATCATCAAGTGCAATATTCCCATATTTTTCATAATCACGCTCACCTCTTTTTTCCGATCTATATAAATACATAATATATCCATAGAGCATTATCACCAAAAAAATGGTCATAACGAAACTCGCATAACCCTGTATTTCACTTATGCCCATTTTATTTCCCTATTTTAAACTATTGAGATATGCAATCAAGGCAACAACCTCAGGTACTTTACCCTCAGCCATTGCTGATTTTACTCTCTCATCTTTCATATCAGCTGCAATTTTCTTTGCCTCTGCAAGTACAGTTGGTTTGTATGCTTCCCAAGCTGCTTTACCACTTTTGATACCAGGACCATAGGGTGTATGAAATACATTTTTCACCGTAACAGCTTCTGCATATGCTGTTTCAATATCAGCAATATTTGTAAATTGGTGCGTATACGCAGGCATAATAGAACCAGGTACAATTTTCGCCGGATCTTTCATATGTTCTTCATGCCAGTCTGTTGTACGGTAATTACCGATACGGTGCAAGTCTGGACCTGTTCTTTTAGAACCCCATAAGAATGGTCTATCATACGCATACTCACCAGAAAGTGAATACTTACCATAACGATCAGTCTCAGATTTAAATGGACGAATCATTTGTGAATGACACGCCATACAGTTGTCTTTCATATAGACATTTTTACCTGCAAGTTGAAGTACCGTACGTGGCGTCATATCAACCAGTGGTCTCCCTGCTTTGGCAAAGTTTGGCAAAATCTCAATGAGTCCTGCAAATGAAATAACAATCGATATCGCCGAAGCGAAGAAGAATGGGTTTTTTTCTAACCAATGAAACATAATAATCTACCTCCCTTAAGCCATAGGCGTTCTAAACTGTGGCTCTTCTGTAAGTTCTCTACCAGAAGTCATAGTTTTAATAATATTGTAAGCGAACATGATGAACCCCGTGAGGTAAAGTACCCCTGAAAGTGCTCTAATCGCATAGTAAGGGTGAAGTACAGTAACCGTATCGATAAATGAATACATCAAGTTACCATATTCATCCACGGCTCTCCACATCATACCTTGAGTGATACCTGCAATCCACATAGATGTGAAATACAGTACAACTGCTGTAGTTTGAAGCCAGAATTGTGCTTCCATAAGTTTCTTAGAGTAAATTTCTCTTTTAAACATACGTGGAACCATATGAAAGATAGCTGCCATAATCATAAACACAACCCAACCTAGTACACCATCATGCACGTGTCCTGGAATCCAATCTGTAAAGTGTGCAATTGCATTGACAGATTTTACCGCTTGGATAGGTCCTTCGATAGTTGACAACATATAGAATGTTGATGCAAGTACCATAAACTTAATCAATGGATTGTCAGTCAATTGGTTCCACTCACCTTTCATAGTAAGAAGCATGTTGATTGCTGAACCCCATGAAGGCAAGATAAGTACTACAGAGAACGCAGAACCCATGGTTTGCATCCAATCTGGTACTGTTGACCATAAGAGGTGGTGTGAACCGGCCCAAAGGTAAACGAACATAAGTCCCCAGAAAGAAAGAAGTGACAATTTATACGAATAAATCGCTTGTCCAGACTCTTTTGGAAGGAAGTAGTAAATCATACCAACAATTGGCACAGTAAATCCAAATGCAACCGCATTATGACCATACCACCATTGTACTAGGGCATCATTTGTTCCTGCATACATAGAAACTGAGTGTAAAGGATCACCTAAACCACCAGATACAAAGTATGTTGGGATTTCCATATTGTTAAAGAGGTAAAGCATAGCTACACCCAAGAAACATGCAAGGTAGTACCATACAGAAATGTAAAGTGCTTTTTCTCTTCTGATTCCGATCAGTCCCATAATACTCACACCCCAAAGTACCCATATAAGCACAACAACGATGTCAAATGGCCACTCATACTGTGCATACTCTTTAGAAGTTGAGTATCCAAGAAGAAGTGAGACAGTTGCAGCAAGTGCACCTACAAAGTAAAGCCAAAACTGGATATTACCAAGAACCATTAAGAACTTAGATTCAGCGATACTTACTTTAAGTACCCTTTGTCCCAAGTAAAACCATGTTGCGAAGATTCCCGATACTGTAAATCCAAATACCACTGTGTTTGTGTGGATTGGTCTAAGTCTTGAGAACGTCCCATACTCACCGAGTAAGTAGTTTAATTCAGGAAATGCCATTTGTGCGGCGATAATTGTACCGACTAACATACCTAAAAATCCAAACAAAATAGTTAGAAAAGTAAACTTTTTTGCTAATGAATAATCATATTCCAATGCTGCATTTGATTGCATGCATACCCCCTTGTATAATTTTTATGTTGTAAAATTACAACATTCAATAATAATTATAAGATGTTTTATAGCTCAATTACTTAATCTATATCAAGAAATGGGATGAATGTGTTCGTTTGTTGAGGAATGTCGATTATGATGTATTATCTAAGTTATTATCTCGCCTAAAAAAAGGCAATTAAAATCAATAAAATTGATGATAATAGGAGTTTTTATCTCCTATTATCGTTATTCATACGTTCAAAAAGTTCTTTATTGTCTTCTTGCATTGTTTGGAAATGTTTTTGCATAGCGCTTACAAGCGTATCGCCAGTTAATCCTGCTTCCAAGTCTTTATTATAATATTTTTGGAAATCTTTATAAGGGGTAGCACCAGAGGAAAGTACTTGGCGTAAGTCAACCGTAGGAAACGTACTTGTCCACGTAGGGGTTGACATGCGTATCACTTTATTGTTATTTGCAAATGTTAACAATGTTATAATCATCATCGTCATTGAAAGAAAAACGATATAAAAAACTACCGCTTCAGCTATCCCTAACATTGCAAACATAAAAGGATTAAAAATAACCATAAAAAGTAATATTGGTAAAGAAAGAAAGAAAAATTTTAACCATGCTGACTTTAAGCCACCCAATTTACCTTGATCAAAAATAAGCCTTTGTTTCACATTCTTATTATTTGATTTATAAAATGATGCTAATATGTCTTCTAGTGGATAATTTTTATTTTGCATAAAAATCCTTTATCGTTAAATATGAGAGGTATTATAGAGTCTTAAACCAAAGCATAAGCTTTGATTTAAGAGATGTGAAATTTAATATATTGGTCAATACTGAGTAGAATAATAATACCTAAAAAGGCAGCATTAATCTTCCAAAATACTGAACGGGCATTTTTAAGTTCAAAACTCTCTTTTAAAAGCTCAAAAGAGGAAATAAATGCCCAAATCCCTACAAGTGCTGCAAATAGCTTAGTAGCCATATAAGGTTCATAAACCCAAACTAAAAAGATACCTGCTTGTATCGTAAAAATCAACCACACAAAGGTAAGTCTTTGTAGTGAAGCTTGTCCAAACAGACGCATCGCTGTTGGGTAACCACCATCTTTATAGTCCCCATGAAAGAGCATGACAAGCAACCAAAAATGAGGCACTTGCCAAATAAAGAAATACAAAGCAAGAGCCATAAACTCTAACTCCATTAAACTATTCCCTGCAACCAACCAACCAATAGCTGGTGGGATAACACCAAGTATCGCTCCTGGTACCACTGCAAGTGCAGATTTTTTCTTCAGAGGTGTATACATAGCGTTATACCAGATAAAGGCAAACATGAAAATATTGATTCCTGTAAGCCCAAGTAAACTGTATATAAGTGCAAAAGAGAGAAGAATAAGCACTGCACCGATGATAAGTCCAGTTCTAGGGGTCATACGCCCAGAAGCAATGGGACGGTTTTTTGTTCTTTCCATTTTGGCATCAGATTTGTACTCTTGTACTTGATTAAGTGTCGAAACACCCATGGCTACAAGCAGTACGGCAAATGTTGCCAAAAGCATATCTAGCCCTACTTCTCCCTTTGCCAGAATATAGGCAAAGAGTGCGGAGAGACTCACCGCAAAGGAGAGAACAAATTTTGTAACGATAAAAAAGTCTTTTATCATTTTATGCTTTGTAGATATTCAGCAATCGCTGAAGCCTCTTCTTCTGATACATAAGGGAATTTTGGCATTGTGCCTATCATACCCTCTTTACCATGTTTCAATACATGACTTAAAAGTGTTGCATCATAGCTTACAAGACTTGGAGCTGTTCCGCTTTGACCCTTACCATCTGCACCATGACATGAACTACAAGCTGCAAACGAAGCAGGTTGATTACCCTTCATGCCACTAGCCACATACGCTGCAATTGCTTTAGCATCTGCACCAGTAGCCATACCAGCTGGCATTGCACCCATAGCATAACCAAGTTTATCTTGACCATGATTGATTACATTCAATACTTGTTCTGAAGTCAATCTTCTAGTTTTAAGAGAAGGTCCCACAAGTACTTTATCTGTTGTAATGGCGTGACAACTTTTACATCCATGTCGTTGCAACACGGCGTCACCTGATGTAAGATAATTCCCTTTTGGTGTATCTTCTTTGCTGTTAAACCATGCTTCATACTTATCTTTTGGCATTACAACAAGTCTAGAATACATATATGAGTGGTCTGTACCACAGTACTCTGCACATTCAACATCATATTCACCTACTTTATCGGTATTAAACCACTGTTTGGTTGTACGACCAGGAACGACATCCTCTTTCATACGAAACGCTGGAATAAAGAAAGAATGTAGAACATCTCCTACTGGTGCTGTCATCTTTAAGATAATATTTGTACCAGCAGGTACATATAGAGCTGATTTTCCCATTGTACCTTCTTTGATAACTTTTCCATTTTTATCAATTACAGGCTTAGTATATGCCCCACCTAATTTATGGACATACCCATTTGCATTAGCAGGATATTCATATCTCCATTTCCATTTACTACCTTCAACATGAACCACAATACTCTCGCTCTCAGCTGGCATGGTTCTTATTACTTTCATAGACGAGTACCCAAAATAGAAAAGTACCATCAACATTGACGTTGGAATCAATGTCCATAAAATTTCTAGCACTGTATTATGTGTAACATCGCTAATATCTTCGTCTTTTACTTTATCTGCTCTATATTTCCAAGCAAAATAAACCATTGGTCCAATAACAGATAAAAATAGGATGATAGAAATCCAAAAGTTTATCCAAAATGCCTGATCTACATCAGTAGCACTGATTGTAGCCATTGTATCAAATCCTTGTAAACGATTACTCATGTTTACTCCCCTCCGTGTGTTGTGTGTGCTGAAATATCCATTTCAGAACCTAATGATCCAGATGTAATATAACTCTCATCTGCAAATTGGAAATGTGTTACATCGATTGCAATCACAATAACAAAGAATATCGTTACAAGCGACAAAGCAAATATGGTCATAGACCCAATAAGTTTTTCACCTTTTAAGTGCATGTAGTACATCAAAATAAGCCATGCTTTCACAACTGCAATAAACATTTGCGCTGTAAATGTGCCCGCTTGAAACACATAGGGTTGCACAAATGTTAATGTAGTAAGTAATAAAAGTCCTACAAGTACGTTATAATAACGTTTCTTTTCTACCTGATAATTTACTGTTGTTTTAGTGCCCATGTACTGCTCCTCCTACGACATATCCGCCGCCAATCATATAAAAATAAGGAAATACAAATACCCAAATAAGGTGTACGATATCCCAGTATAATGCAATATTCCAATAGAAAATATGGTGATCCGTTGTTACTTTACCCGCATTAATACGCTTCAACAACCACAACATAAGTCCAATACCTATGATAATATGCACACCATGTAAGCCTGTCATAGTAAAGTAAAGACCATAAAAGATTTTTTCTCCAAATGGAAAGTCTGATCCTGGAAGTAATTTTCCATAATTTAGGAAAATGCCACCTTCATATTCTTCTCTCCACTCTACACCTTTAATAGAAAGGAACAGTGCTGCCAATATGATGGTTGCCCAAATCATTAACTTCGCACCCTTCACATCGCCTGCTCTCATTTTAAGAAGCCCAAGCCCCATTGTAAGTGCAGAGATTAAAAGTATGACTGTGTTTGTACCACCCAATAACCTATTAAGGTGGTGTGACGCTGCCAAAAAATCTTCTGGATGTAATGTTTTGTAGTAAGTCAATGCAAGAAACATTGCTCCAAACATCATTACTTCCGTAAACATAAACAACCAGAAACCTAGTTTCCCGCCGTAAAAGTCATCTTGCCATCCTTGAACTTCATATTCATTCCCATCGCGATCGGTCGCGATTTCAGGTATATATTCGTGAGACATTAGTCAATCCTTTTCATAGTGTCATAATCAAATTTCACCACTGGTTCACCGTGTTTATACTCATATGGATTAAAGTCTACATATGGTACTTTTGTATGGTTTTCTAATGGTGGTGGTGATGATTGTAAATGCCACTCAAGTGTTGTTGCATGCCATGGATTTGTTCCAGATGGTTCACCATGTCTCCAACCTTTATACAATACTACAAACATATAGATAAGTCCTGTAATAAAGATAACTGCTCCAAAGAATGATATTTGGTGATAGATTTGGAACTCTGGCAAGTAGTCAAAATAACGTCTTGGCATACCTAAGTATCCTGCAATAAACATAGGGAACCAAAGCATATTGAATCCAACAAAATTTAAATAAAATGCAATCTTTGCATGTTTTTCATTGTACATTTTACCTGTAAGAAGTGGGAACCAGTAGTGCATACCTGCAAACATCAAGAATACAACCCCACCTAGCATCGCATAGTGAAAGTGTGCTACAGTATAGTACGTATCTTGAAGGTGAATATCTACACCAATCATTGTAATCGTAACCCCTGTAAGTCCACCGATAACAAAAGTAATCATGGTACCAAGTGCCCAAAGCATTGGTGTACTTAAAACAATTTTAGCACCATACATAGTAGCTACCCAGTCATAAAACTTAATACCTGTAGGAATTGCCACAAAGAAAGTAAGGAATGAGAATACTGTTTTAGCGATATCTGCCATACCTGATGTAAAGAGGTGGTGACCCCATACCAAGTAACCAATACCTGCAATAGATGCTGATGAAAGTGCTACTGTTCTGTATCCAAAAATCTCTTTTCTTGAGAATGTTGGAATAATCTCAGACATTACACCAAATGCTGGTAAAATCATAAGATATACAGCAGGGTGAGAGTAAATCCAGAATAGGTGTTCAAAAAGTACTGGATCTCCACCTTTAGCAGGATCAAAAATACCAATACCGAAGTATTTTTCCATAATAGCAAGAATTAAGGTAATCCCTACAACTGGTGTTGCAAGTAATTGAATCCAACCTGTTGCGTAAATACCCCATACAAACAGTGGCATTTTAAAGAAAGTCATACCTGGTGCTCTAAGTCTATGGATAGTAACAATGAAGTTAAGACCTGTAAGAATAGAAGACATACCAAGCATAAATGCAGCAATTAACAATGGCAATACCGTTGTATTGGTTGTGAGTGAATAAGGTGCATAGAATGTCCACCCTGTATCTGCAAATCCATTTGGTCCCCATAAAGAACTAAGTGCTACAATACATCCAGCTACATAGAGCCAAAAGTTTGCCCAGTTCAATCTAGGGAAAGAGACATCTTTTGCCCCAATCATCAATGGCATGACACTATTTCCAAATATCGCAGGAATCCCTGGTACGATAAAAATAAAAATCATAATAACACCATGTAGTGTAAATGTCTGGTTAAATGTATGTCCATCTATAAACTGTTGTCCTGGAGCAAAAAGCTCTAAACGCATCAAGAACCCCATAGATACCGCTACAAAAAAGAACGTAAACATAACAGCTGCATACATAAGACCAATTCTTTTATGGTCAATAGTAAGCATCCACTGCATGAATGTACTTTTAGGGTGCCCAATGGCACAGTGTGTTTCGTCGAAATAAGTTTTACTCATTTATTCATCTCCTTTAGTTTGTTGATTGTCTTTCTCTTCTCTTCCGCTTGTCTTCACAAGATAGATAAAGAAAAATATCATAATTAGTGTAATCACAATACCTGTTATTTTTTCCCATTGAAAAACATAGGTTCTTCCTTTAGGATCATAGGCAAAGCATAAAAGCAATTTTTTTGCTATTGTAGGCCCCGTTTTCCCTTCACCCGCTTCCATTAATGCCATTTTGACATCAAAAGGAAGTTGATTGATACCGTTAAGGTACCGTGTCACTTTCCCTTTTGGTGAAATCATAACCAAAGTCCCTGGGTGAATATAATCTACTACACCTGCTTTTGAGACTTCTTTTTTGTATGCAAATCCAACATCTTTTGCCAACTCGGCAGAAGAGTTCCCATCACTTACATAAAAGTGCCATGCATCCTGTACAAAATCACGTGGGATGGCCTCAAGCATCGTTTTTCTTTTTGCTTTTGCCATAACTGGGGTTTCACCCTCACCAAAACTCACAGTAATTACTTTGTAATCTGTGTTTTCAGCCAAGTCAAGTTCTCCCAACATCTTTGCCATATCTGAAAGTTGTGCATTACAGATACCACGACAACGATAGTAGTTTAAAGAAAGCATGGTTGGTTTCCCATCCATCATTTTCTTCAAAGTTACTTTTTCGCCTTTTTCATTAATAAATGTCATATCTAATGGTATCATAGTACCTAGATGTTCATTTACACCGATTTCGGCTGCTTGTATAGTTAATGTTAACAATACAAGCATTAAAAGTTTTCTCATTTACACTCCCTATTTTTTATTTTTACGTATTTATAAAAATAGTGCTCGTAGTGTAAAATATATCTACTTAAATGGTAATGAAAAGGTTATCAAGAGAGTGAAATAAAAGTGATATATCCCCTTTTTCATGTATTATCTACACAAAAAAGGAAATATTTAAGTTTTATATAAGTTTTTTTAATTTTTATTTAACATTAAAAATTATGGTATCTGCTAGGCTTTACCCTTGGCACTTTGTATGGAATGAATATATTGGTAATCTACCGTAATTTTTTGTTCTTTTGGTAAGTTTTTAAAGAGTCTTTCTACCATACCCTCAAAATCTTCAAACAAATAATTTGCCATAGAGCCTGGAATTGGGTTAATTTCATTCAATAAAATTTCCCCCTCCACCACAAAAAAATCACATCGGATGATACTCCCCAAAAAGAGCGAATTATAGATTTTTTTGAAACTCTCTTGTATCTTTGATGTCATCGCATCATCAATATCTGCGGCAAGCACTTGAGAATCACGCGAAAAGTCCATATATTTTTTCTCAAAATCCAAAAACTCTTCTTTCTGTGGTTCTTCTACGATAGAAAGTTCCCAATTAGATGTATAGCACCCTGCTTGGTTATACTCTTTTACACCTTCTATAAAGGGTTCTACTATCACATCTGTATCAAATTCAAACGCAACATCAAGCGCATAGTCAAGTTTACTGGCTTCTTTTACAATGCTAACACCGATACTTGAACCCAAACGTACTGGTTTGACAATCACAGGATAATCCATAGTGATTTTTCTCTCATCATTTTTAGAGAGGTACTCATAAGCAACCGTTTTAACACCAAGACTCTCGGCTAAAAACTTTGTGTAAAGCTTGTTGTATGACAATGCTGAAGCTTCCATACGTGGAGAGATGAAAGGGATGTTGAAAAATTCCATCATAGAAGAGATTTTACCATCTTCCCCATCGCGTCCATGTATGAGATTTAGTGTGACATCAACATCAATAGATTTTGAACCAAACATGCCATCTGCAAAAAACCCACCTTGTCTGAGTGTAAGTTCTTTAGATTTTTTGTATTCACCAGATGAAAAAAGTTTTGAATTAATCTTTGCTGTGTCAATCAAATAAAACTTTCTATCTGGACTTACAAAAATATAAGTAAGTGTTGATTTTTTAAGTACTTTTTTCATTGTAATGGCTGAGACGATGCTTATCTCATGTTCAAAGCTTGAACCTCCGAATAGAATTGCTATATTCACAATATTTTCCTCAATTTTTAATTTTTAATTTTTAATTTTACAGCATTTCTCTGAATGATGTAAAGATATATGCTGATTCATGTGGTCCAGGACTTGCTTCTGGGTGGTGTTGTACTGACATCGTTGGAGAGTCATTATACTTAAGACCTTCAATCGTATTATCAAACAAGTTCGTATGCGTTACTGTTGCCACTTCTATAATGTTATCTGGTACATTATAGTTGTGGTTTTGTGCAGTAATTTCTACGGTATTTGTCATCGCATTAAGTACAGGGTGGTTTCCACCATGGTGTCCAAACTGTAGCTTGTACGTATCATATCCATGTGCGATAGAAAGTAACTGATGTCCAAGACAGATACCAAAAAGTGGCACTTTATGGGCAATAAGTTTTTTAATCTTCTCTTGCTCATCTTTGAGTATCAGCGGATCCCCAGGACCATTCGATAAAAATACACCATCTATCTCTTTGCTGTCAATCTTAGCGATAATATCTTCTGCTGACATAGTGTTAGGTACCACAGTTATTTCCATGCCTGCATGAGTAAGCTCATTAAGAATATTTCTCTTAATACCAAAATCAAGTGCAATGATTTTCTTAGTCGTTTCTGGCTTATCATAGTTAAATGTGTCCATATTGTAACGTGCTTCATCGTGTACATAAGATTCTTTCGTACTCACCTGCTCGATGTAATTCACATCTTCAATACGAGGAGAGGTTTCAAGTACTTTTTTCAGCTCTACTTCATCGTGTATTTCAGTTGAAGCTACCATCATCATGGCACCCTCTTCACGCAACATTTTAGTGATAAATCTTGTGTCTATCTCACAGATACCTAAAACGCCATTTTTTTCTAAAAGTGCAGCCAAAGTCTCTTCACATCTAAAGTTAGAAGGTCTGTCTTGGTACGTACGAACGATAATACCTTTACAGTGCGCACCTTTACTTTCCATATCTTGTGCATTACATCCAACATTCCCAATCTCAGGCATAGTAAATGTCACAAATTGCCCAGCATAAGATGGGTCAGTCACAATCTCTTGATAGCCTGTTAAAGACGTGTTAAATACTACTTCCCCCACAGATGTACCTGTAGCCCCAAAACTTTTGGCTTCAAGCATCAATCCATTTTCAAAATACAAGCTTACCTTTTGCATGCAAGACCTCCATTTTTAATTTTTAATTTTTCATTTTTCATTCTTAAAGCATACCTCTTTTTGAGAGTTCCTCTTGATAAAATCTTTCATAGAGAAGCTCATAGTCTTGGCTTCCTGGGACAACTTCTTTTTCCATACCTCTAATTTTGTCATAGACAATGTCGTCTATCTCATCATAAGCATCTGCAAAGGCTTTAAAAGATTTAAAAATCACATTTTTTACCTGATTTTCATTCACATCATACTCTGCAAGGTAGTTTTCATACAATTCATCCAAGATAAGGTGTGCCAAGTCATTGTAACGGTCATCATAATTCATAATAACACCGGCTTCAGCTGCCATCTTCTTTTTAATCATAAAGAAAAGTTGTCTCTCATCTGCATGCTGAAACTCTATTTCATCATAGTTTTCATCTAAGATTTTTTTTACTTTTTCATCAAGTGCATGCTCTTTGGCAAGGTTTTCATCGATGATTTTCTTAGCAGCTTCCACCACTGCTTCTCTACCCTTTGGCATCGTAATAAAAGGTGCATTGGCTAAGTCAATCCCGATTTTGGTTGCTACATATCCTGTTTGTTGTGGTTTTAATCTCATTGCTACCCCTTTATTATCTAATTATTGTGTCTTCACGCTCTGGACTTGTGGAGATAATCCCCATCTTCGTCCCTATCATCTCTTCAAGTGCTTCAATGTATGACTTGGCAGTATCTGGTAAATCATCAAACACTCTTACACCTTCTGTCTTGTTCCAACCTGAGAATGACTTGTATATAGGTGTTGCATCTTCTAAATCATAAGGCACATAGTTTATCTCTTTCCCATCTACCTCATATGCCACACATACTTTGACTTCATCAAAACCATCAAGGACATCAAGCTTCATAAGTGCCACTTGGTCTACACCATTGACACGTACCGCATGACGCATAGCTACAGCATCAAACCAACCACATCTTCTTGGACGTCCAGTGGTTGTCCCAAATTCATGTCCATTTTTACGTAATGTATCACCCTCATCTCCAAAGTCTTCAGAAGGGAAAGGACCGTTTCCTACTCTGGTACAGTAGGCTTTAGCAATCCCTGTAACTTTACCGATGTCTTTAGGGTTGATACCAAGACCTGAACATGCTCCTGCACTTACAGTCGTAGATGATGTCACATAAGGGTAAGTACCGTGGTCGATGTCGAGCATCGTACCTTGTGCGCCCTCTAGTAAGATTTTTTTATCTGCATCCATAATTTCCCACATCATCTGTGTTGTATCACAAATATAAGCACCCAATACATCTTTGTATCCTTGAAGCTCAGCCAAAAGCTCAGCTTCATTTGGAGCCTCAACACCCATGGCATCAAACACTGGTTTATTCATCACAAAGTATGCTACGATTTTTGCAGTCAACTTTTCAGGGTTAAGAAGCTCACCAAGTCTGTGACCAATACGTGCTATCTTATCGCCATAGGCAGGCCCAATCCCTTTACCAGTTGTACCAATGGCTTTATCGCCTTTCATACGTTCTCTAGCTTGGTCTATCTGTGCATGGTAAGGGAGTAAAACATGTGCTTTATCTGAAAGGAAAAGTCTTCCTTCTAAGTTATCAAACTGTACCATCTCTTTGATGAAATCTACAGGAGAGAGTACCACACCATTTCCTACAATGTTCTTAGCAGAGGGGTTAAGTACCCCTGACGGGATAAGATGTAATGCATACTTTTTATCACCAATGACAATGGTATGCCCTGCATTGTGTCCACCTGCAAAACGACAGACATAGTCGTGCGTTTGTGCCATATGGTCAACAATCTTCCCCTTACCTTCATCTCCCCACTGGAGACCTACAATTAAATCTGCTTTACTGCTCATTCTATTCGCCCTTATCCATTTTATAACATACGCACTCATCTGTATAGAGTGCAAATCCTGCTGCTTCTACACCATCAATTGTGTAAATCCCGCCCATTGCCAAAAGGCTGTTGTCTTCAAACATTCTAAAAGTCAAAGAGTCATAATAACGCATCTTCGCATAGAAAAGTGGAGAGATGACCATATTGTCATACTTCACTTGTTCTGTGGCTTCTTTTATCTTTTCAAGTTCTACTTTAATGTCACTTGGGAATGCAGACAAGTCACCTAAATCACTCACGGCATTCATACGTACAAGCTGTTCAATCCAAGGTAAATCCGTACCCATAATCTGCTCAACATGCATAGACTTCAAGACTTCAAGTGATACCCCATACTTTTCATTAAGCAGATGAGGGATGCGAATATTTGCTATCTGCATCACTGGCTTTGCATCCATTTCAGCTAAAAGCATGACCGCTGTTTTCGCTACCTCTTCAAAGCTTCCGTCTATCACCTCAGCACCTATTTGGTACTGCTCTTTGGTTGGAAATGTCACTGTTGGCTGTACATAAAACCACTTTTTAGACTCTGTACTTCGTCCTAGTCTTTTAGTCACGATGCGTACAACATCTGCTGTTGAGTCTGCACGAAGCGTCACTTCATGGTTTTGCTCATCATTGAGTTTAAGTAGTGGTTTTTTGTCATCAAAACTTTCATGCTGGTGATAAGAAAAAAGTGGTGTCACTATCTCTGCAAATCCAAGGTTCTCCAAGAGTTCTGCTGAGACAAATTCTATCTCTCTTTTTATCTTCGCTGACTCACCAAAGTAAAGTTTAGACCCCGAAGGGATTTCGTGTTCATAGACCATTATTTCTCTTCTTTATTTAAAATTGATTTAAAATACTCTTCGTGAAATACACGTGATGCAGTACCATCAAACTCTCTACGTCCAAGCTTAGCAAGGGCTAGTTCCACAGCTGTTACTGATGCTACCATCTCATAAGGCTCTATGAGTCCCATCTGGTTAATACGGAAGATTTTTCCTTTTAAGTGGTCTTGTCCACCTGCCACATTGACGCTAAACTCAGTTTTGAGTAAATCACGTATCTCTTTGGCATGTTCATCATCTATCGTTGTCATAGAACGTGCAGATGACGCAGGGTAGATATGTAACCCCAAGGCTTCCAAGGCTTTACCTGTAGCTTCAGCCCTTAATGCAGTATCGGCATACAGCTTCTCGATACCGCCTTGCGCATCAATCTCTTTAAGTACTGCGCCAAGTCCTATAATGAGTGTCGTAGCAGCTGTATATGCTGTCGTGTTTTGTTTTTGTTTTTTAATCTCAGAGGCAAGATTTAGGTAATACCCTTTTCCTGCACCTACTTTTTCGATAGCTGCATTACTAAGTCCAAGTATCGCTAACCCTGGTGGTAACATCAACGCTTTTTGGCTTCCTGCAATGAGACAATCAATGTGCTCAACATCAATACGCTCCACACCCACAGCTGTAATCCCATCTGCAATAATCATAATACTTGGGTTAATCGCCTTCACTGCTGCAGCTATCTCTTCAACTGGGTGACGTAAACCACCTGCAGATTCTGAAATCTGAATAGCAATAGCATCTACTGAGGGGTTAGCCTTCACAGCTTCTACCACTTCTTCTACGGTAGCAGGTGTGTTCCACTCATGTTTAATCTCAACATTTTTAAGTCCATGTGCCAAAGCAATCTTTCCAAAACGCTCACCAAACTTTCCAGAGTTTACTGAAAGCAATGTGTCATGACAAAGGTTTGTCACAGCAGCTTCCATAGCCCCTGTACCTGTACTTGCAAGCATGATGACTTCATCGGTAGTAAAAAGTTTAAAAAGAAGTTCTCTTGTCTCTTTGAAAATCGCTTCAAATTCTGGTGTTCTATGGTGAAGTGTCGGTGTAGCCATTGCCAAACGTACAGACTCGGGTACTGGCGTAGGTCCTGGTGTAAAAAGTAACATAAAAATCCTCGCAATCGCCATCATGACGACGGCGTAATTGGTAGGATTATAGCTAAAAGTAGGTTAAAATCTCTCCTATGAAGTTCCCCAAATCACGAAATAGAGATTCCTCCCTCTAAATAATCAACCAAAAACCAAACACTTGATAAAAATGGAGATATTGTTTTGGACATATATATGTAAATCTTGAAAAATATTATTGAAGTAGGTA
>Ga0256829_1001731_pt1 | contig 17358 bp, 16 predicted proteins | sample 131447metaG_FD_185979 | JGI IMG/M metagenome (GOLD analysis project Ga0256829, IMG submission 185979) | Hydrothermal vent microbial communities from Lau Basin, Pacific Ocean - 131-447 | ecosystem: Environmental > Aquatic > Marine > Hydrothermal vents | place: Pacific Ocean: Lau Basin | collected...
AACAAATGAGAACGGAAGCGTTAACCTTGGAAAAGTAGGTCAAGCTATCACAGCAACCCAAAGCACCACAGTCCAAACACCACATAAAACAGAGACTGTGGCTCAGGCTGCAACGCCACAAGTTGCACCACAAGCACCTGCAGTACAACCAACACCAACTCCGCTACTGCAAGCAATGAGTACTTCTACGAATGCACAAATTGGTGCGGCAGCTATTGCCTCACTCGCCCCAAGAGAATCACAGAAGCAAGTTTTAGAATTAGCGCTTAATGGACAAACCTCACCCGAAGTTCTTACACCTCTAGGCGTTAGTCAAGAAGCAATGTCTCAACTTCAAGGTAACTTCTCTAACCATACAGGAGGCGTTGATGCCTCTGCATTGGGTGCGTCACTCCAGACAACAGCTGCGGCGAGTATTGCAAATCAGAAACTTGGAAATACTTCTGTTGACACCTCCGATGTTATTAATGCAATGGGCAGAGGGCAAGTAAATCTAGATGGTCTCAATGCAATCGTAGAACAAAGAGCAAGCTCCACAGGAGTACCTCTTCAGACGGCAGATGGTCCAGTAATGCTTTCTAAGAATGCGCAGGACAATGTTGTAATGGGAGGACAAACGATTGAAGGTACTAATTACCAAGACTTCAGAAGTGAGTTGACATCCGCATCTCCTGCACAACAAAATGGGTTTGCCTCATGGATGGCAAGCACACCATCAGAAGCAATTGCTACAGCAATAGGTGCAAGTCAAAACAATTGGCAAAACAATGATGCTTGGCAAACAGATGGAAATCACATGATGGATATATCTCAAAGAGCAAAAGTTGGAAATGAGGATTCACGTTCTGGTTTCATGGATGTTACTTTTGCACTTGAAGATATGGGAGAAGATTTGAAAAATATGGTTACGTCAATAATGGAAGGTAAAAAATAATGAATATATTCGGTTGGTTCAAGAATGACTTGAAAGACCTCACGGGTGAAGGCGAAAATAATAAGCGAGAGATTGATTCTTTAGTGAAATCCTATGGGAAAAAAGCCAAAGAAAAATCTTCGTCTGCTGCAAACAAACTAACCAAAAAACTTGCAGAACAAAAAGCCAAACGAGAAGAGAAAAAAGAAGATAAAAAGAATTCTGGTGATACCACGAGTGATGATATTTCCAAAAACAGAAAAAAAATTCTGTGGAAATATGGGTGGAAGGCGCTGATTGGAACCTTTGTTATTATAATTCTCACCGCACTTTTTAGAACAATCACTATGGATAATCCTTCCGCGAGACCAAAAAAAGCTCCTGTGACAATTTTAGAAGGAATAGAATCAGAAGACGATGATTACTTTGAAAGCAGAATGTCAAAGACTGTCTCGGATCTTGCACAAACCATAAAGGGCATGAAGACTGCATCTCAAGATAAAGAGAACGCTGCTCAAAAAGCTTTGCTTGAAGAAGCAAAGAAAAATAAGATGCTAGAAGAAAAACTAAAGAAAATGGAATTGAAGATAGATGAAGCTAAAAAAAATGAAGACAATTCTTCTGTAGTTGCAGACGTGAAGCGTAAGATGTATGAAATGTCCAAAAGGCTCGAAGCATTACTCGATAGACCTTCATCATCAAACATAAATCATGGTATATCACCCCTCCCTTCAGCAGACGGAAGTACAACAGCCGAAGAGAGTATTTTGGTATCCCCACCAAAAAATCCTGTTAAGTTAACCGTAAAAGAAGAGGCGAAAATTAGAAAAAAAGTTAAACATGCCTCTCATGCTATCAAAAAGGAATATGAATATTCAGAAATTTCAATTGAAACTTTATCTCAAGACACTTCTATTGTAGACAGTGCGCTTCCGTCAGACAAGAAAGTAAAGCCGCCTTTACATATCATGACAGGTTTTGCAAAAGCAACACTTATTACAGGGGTGGATGCACCAACTTTTGGTGGAGGAAAGGCTAATCCCGTACCTGTGATATTGTCTTTAGATACACAAGAAATTATTGCAAACGGTTTTGATTCAAATCTAGAAGACTGTATGCTTATTGGGCAGGCTTTTGGAAACATGAATACCATGAGAGCTGAAATCGAAGTGACACGATTGAGCTGTAACATAGAGATTGAAGGAGTCCTGTATAAAATTGAAGAAGGCGTAAAAGCTTGGGTCTATGGGGAGAATGGTATCCATGGTGTAAGAGGTAGACTTGTTGACAGTGCGGGTAAAATACTGACAAAAGAAATTGCTGTTGGATTCTTGCAAGGGGTGGCAACTGCCTTTGCCCAACCGCAATCAACAATTCAAGCTGCAGGTGGCATACCTTATCAAGTTTTCCAAACGGATAACCTGAAAAATGCTGGGCAAAGGGGTGCTGCAGAAGGTGTCTCTAATGGTCTTAATGCGCTCTCTGAATATTATACAAAATTACTTGACGGGTCCTTTCCCTTTATTAGTGTTCGTTCAGGAAGAAGTGTGACAATATTGTTTAAGGGCGGAGAGGATGTCAAGATGACACCTTATTCTAGAGTTGATGTGGCCAGTGATGGTGGAGATGATGAAATTGATGGATTGGAAGTGAGTATAGATGGTTGGTAAAAATATTTTATTAGGACTTGTGATGGCTATATTGTTGAGCGGATGCTCTTTTTTAACCGTAGGATACGAGCAAACATATTGTGCTGAAAACGGTGCAGATTATTCTGATGCGGGAGTTTGTGATGACCCTTGGACAGTATATAAAAACAGACATGCTCTAGCCAACCTGAATAGTTCCCGTGGTTGCAATAAAGGAAAAAAATAATGAAAAATAAATCTCTAATGGTCCTAATGTCTTTTGTCACATTGCTACTAACGGCGTGCAGTACTTCTTCTGACCCTGCACCAGGCGTATATCAAAATGTAGATGATGCTCTTTCTCGAATGGGAGGAAATGCCGTGCAGACTGAAGATGGTGACTGGATACCAAAATCATATAACACAAAAATCAAACCTATCATTGGCTCAAGACAAAACGATGCAAGAGTTGTGATGAATACAGGGAAGGTATTGAAGATATGGGTAAGCCCATACAAGCAGTCAAGCACCTTAATCGCTTCTCATGATGTCTATGCCATTGTTGAAAAACCGAATTTTATAACAGGAGAGATGGTACCTACAGGTAAAAAAGTTTCAAGTGTTGTGAGTTGTCAAGGAGACTACCCTTTTGTGTTTAAAGATAGACACCTTGAGACCGTAAGTGCGCAAAGCCGGTTTAAAAATAGTAATATCAAGCACTATGTGGACAATACATACAAGGCAGAGAATAACAGCAAGTACTATGACAAAAAAAGACATGAAAATGACAGCAGATATAACGACACTATTAAAAACTATATTAAATAAGGATAGAAAATGAAAAAAATAATCTTAATGTTGAGCATCATTGTTTCACATTCTGCCCATGCTGAAACCACAAGTATGGATATCACCATGACCGATATCAAAGAGGCAACATATAAGTTAATTAAGGATGTATCTTCCATGAAGAGAATGCAAGCTGGTCCCTCACAAAAAACAGAAGCACTCATTAAGAAACTTGAAGAGCGACAAAGAAAACTTTCTGCCTTGCTAAATGAATTAGAAGAGAAACAAAAAAATATTTTGTATGTTAAAAAATTTGATGATGCCAATGATGTTTATATTAGAGATTTTGTTAAAAATAATCACTCCATGCTTTTGGTGAAATAAATGTTTGATAGCTTTATTAATCTCATTGATAAATTTCTTGATTTGGGAGGCCTTGTTATGGAATGGTTTTTGGGACCATTCCATAAAGAAGGCACAAATAAGTCACTTACTAGTAAAAACCTTGTATCTAACCTGAAGAGAGCAGGTGTTGGACAAATGTTGCCTTATAGAATATATAGAGAAATTGATGGAGTGGGCATATATACGGGCGATGGAGATTATGATGATAAAGGTCATTATTTGGGAGACAAGCACGGATTCATACTGAGGGTCAATGGCTCAGCGTTTCCGAATGATTTAATGCAAGAGCAGATAGATGGTTTCCTTAAGAGAATTAACCGACAAGGTGTTGTGGTGAACTTCTTCAATATGGCTTCTCAGAATATAGAAAATCAGATTAAGGCCTTTGAAGATTATCATCCGTGCAATGTAAATGTGAAAGGCGTCTCTTTTTTAAAAAAACTCATTTCAAATAGAGCCAGTATGCTTAGACAGTGGACAAGAGAAAGCATGTTTGGGAAAACAGGAGGGGATCTAAGAATAAAAGAATTTGTCTCTTTGGTCTCTGTCTTGTATCCTGAAAATACCGATATGGATGACGTTGTTGCACAGTATGGTACCTTGAAAAGTAGTTTGGGTATGGGGAGTAGGATGCTTCCTGCTGATGAACTTGTGACCATTCTAAGGGAATTTTTTCACAATGAGAAAGGTGCTGATGATTGGATGCATGGTTCTGATGACTATATGGCAATCAATAAACAAGTGGTAGCAGGAGGCGTAGAGGTAGCTCTTGATACCAGGAACCCAAGGATTAATTATACAATTAATGACGAGACACATGTAGCCGTCTTGACAACAAAAAAGTTTCCTAAGCGAATCACCTTCTCAAAATTTAATTCATTGTTTTATGACAGAACGGTAGCCAAGGGCATCCCTCCAATCGGTTCACCTTTTATCTCCACCTTGACACTTGTCTATGCAAACGAAGAAACGGTAAAAAAGAAAGCTATATCAAAACTTAGCCATGATCAAGATCAGCTCTCTGCACTTTCTGCAAAAAAACTAAAACGTAAACCAGACTTAAAAGACAGATTAAAAGAAACCCAAGATGGAATTCGTGCAATACACGAGGGCGAAAGAATTCTTGAGGGCATGTATAATATTATTATTTTTGACAGGGATGAGAAATCTGTGGAAAGAAGTATTGATGGGATTACCAGTAGCTTTGCAGAAGGGGGATGGGAATTGGTTCCAGAAAGCTTTGACCATACAGCCTTTAGCCAAACTATGTTCTCGTTTCCTCTTCAGTTTAGAAAAGAAGTATATACACACCTTGAAAGATTTGACATGTTGTATCGTGGTAACTTCTCTGGGATTGCTCCAATAATTGGTGACACTAAGGGATTTTGGAAAAATTATCATATCCCGTATTTCAGTCCAACTGGGCAACTACAATGGTTTGACCCTTATGCATCAGACACAAACTATTCCATTGCTACCGCAGGGGATTCAGGTTCAGGTAAATCATACACCTTTGCAGACTTTGCAATGCTGAATTTGGCAGCAGGTTATCAAGTGCGAATTATCGATTCACTTCCTTCATATAAACGTATTACAAATATGATAGGTGGACAATATGAAGATTTTACAGGCAAAGACATTTGTGCGAATTTCTTCACAAATCTTTTGGAAGCAAGAGACAAGAACGGGAATATTATATATGAAGTGTTCGAGGGCAAACAATATTCCTTAATTGACAACAATGAGATACAAACACTGATACCTATTCTGGGAATGTTAGCCGGTGTAGATATTAAGCAAATAAAAGAGGGCGAAGGTGAGTCTGGACTTATAGGCGGAGTGCTTTATTCTGTATTTGAGGATGCTTTAAGGAAGGCTTGGCGAAGAAGAAACAGAGAGGCAGGAATGAAAGAAGTCTATGAAGCCATCTCGCAACAAGCCGAAGTCGAAAAGAAAAATGGCAATACAAAAGCTTTTGAGTTATTGTATTCTGTGGCGATATCCTATAAGCCTTATGCCATAGAGGGAGGAAGCGGGTTCAGCTTTTTCAATGGGGTAAACAATATTGAAATGGAATATGATTTGGCTACTTTTGAGCTTACCGCTCTAGAGAGCAAAGGAATTTTATATGAAGTATTCTTAATGCTCCTAGCCAACAAGATTGTGAATGAATTTTTTGGCGATATCGCAAGATGTAAGTGTTTAATTATTGATGAATTTTGGAGATATAAAGATTTGCCAATAGTTCTTAAGTTTATAGAAGAGCTTGCCAGAAAGGCAAGAAAAGCATCAGGCTTTATTGTTCCTATCACACAATCCATTACAGATTACTCTCTTTCTGACGGGATGAAGAATATTGCAAACTCATGTGCGTTTAAATGGATTCTTGAACAAAACCCTCAAGTTATTGAAAAGGCAACAAAGGACGGAGATTTACCTTATTCAAATTTCATATTGTCTCAAATAGGAAAAATTCATAACAATCCACCTAGCTATGGTGAGTTTGCCATTATGAATGGTTCTAAGTCATTGTTTACTAGATTAAAAACAGACAGAATAAGTCATTGGCTTTATACTACTCATTCGGCAGATATCAAGGTAATGGATGATGTGTGTAGACGGTTTGGTCTCAATGATCTTGAGTCTGCACTGTTTTGTGCATTTAGGGATACTTTCCCACATTCAACAGACAGCGAGGCACTAATGCATGCCACAACAAAAGAAGATGATAATTGGAATAAATATAGAGAAAAAGAGGACGAGAGAAATAAAAAAATTGTAGCCATGATTGAGAAAACAATCAGGGATGACGATAAAGCACTGGAATTAATACCTTCCTTTCCTAAGCTTATCTTAGACAAAAAAGAGAGCAACATGCTTGTGGTTATACCGCACTTGCGTTTTGGTATTGATGAGCTTTTGTCTCCTGATGACTATAGGCATATTACTGAAGAGATGATGAGTGTTTCAAGCTTGATGGATTTGGTTGTTGGAAAAACTATCGATACTTATGATGCTTCACGTTGGGCGAACATTGTTATTGATATTTCCCCAAGAGCACTTTTTAAAATGGATAGCTTGGAAATTATATTGCAGGTTCTAGAACGGGCAAATAAAAATTATTTACTTCAAGTGGACTTTGGAAGAATGCTGGGAGAGGATGTGCAGAAGCTTGATGATGTAATTTCAAAAATGACAAAACATAATATTGGACTGGTCGTTAAAAATCCAACCATTACAACACCCATTATCCTTCTTGTGTCAGATATAGTGAAGTATGTTACGGTTGATGAAAAAATTGTTGCAGCAAAAGAAAATGTGAACCAATGGATTTTTTCAATTCTTAAGGATAATGAAATGCCATTATTCCTTGATTTTGACAGTGAGTTACATAAGGTACCAGAAGCACTCGAAGACCATAAGGAAATATACCAATTGGTTGCATAAGTGTTGAAAGATTTGATTTTTTGGTAGAATACATATACAAAAATATAGGAGAGTAAATAATGAATAAATACATACTAACAGCATGCATGCTGTGGGGAGCTACGTCTGTTCAAGCAGACATGTTTAAGCATGACCTTCAGGTCTTTACAGCAAACACTATGGAGATACCGTGCGGCGGTGCACCCAAAGAATTATTTTTTGGAAAGTACGAAGAGGTTGTGAAGATGTCTAATGAAGAGATCAAGAATATAGTCAATAATGGGGTTAGCCAAGTAGGAAGTAATGTGGGAAGTTGGTTTGGTGCCAGCGGCATTGATGCAGGAAGCTTAGGTGCAAATTTAGGTGCGGGAATGATAGGTACTTATCTTGGTACAGCATTGAAAAATGCGGTGTATGATGCAATCAATGACCCAGAGTACCTTTTGATATCTGAATGCAACACAGGCAAGAACTATACACGACTCATAACCATGGTTGTGTCAAACAACGAATTGGATTTGATTACAGCTAAACAGTTAGCACAACAAGATCAAAGAAAAATGGCAAGAAAGGTAAATCGATGAGAAATATAAATATTGTAGGATTTGCTTTATTGGCATCTGTTTTATTCGGTTTTAGTGGGTGTGCAGAGAGTGGACGGGTGGATGCTGTTATGCTTAGTAAGCATAATCAAGTGAAAGGGATCAAAATTTATAGAGCCTTTACGCCTGTGCCTGATACGCAAGGATATACAGGGTATCAAGATGATGAGAATGCAGAGTATCGTTGTTCGGTCGCATATGCTACGCATGCCATTGCTACAAAAGCACTTCAGAATGGATATCCATATTTCAACATCATATATCCAAAAGGAAGTAATTCAAATCCACTTCCTATAATAACAAATGAAAAAATGGCCAGATATTGTGCTGCCCCTTATTGGGACAAAGAGTCAAATCTCCTTGACGACAAATGTAAGCATATTGGGCTAGGGCAGGGAACTCCAGGGGCCATTGGCGGAATAAAAGGATACTTTTTTAAACAAAGAAACCCCCTCGTGCCTTTATGGGACGCAAAAAAAACCATTCGTGACACATATCCAATGCTCGTGAAGTCATGCTGGAAGGGCGATGAAGTTGAATTTAGAAAAATGATAAAGAAGTACAATACCTATTCTATAGAGGAAATAGATTGAGTTTAAATATTTTTAGGTATTATAAAAATACATTTTATTTAAAATAATAATACCCTGGAGCCTATATGCCTATAAAGACCGCACTACTATACATCTTTTCTACACTCACTCTTTTTTCCGAAGAGTGCGCCTTAGTGCAAGAACAAAACTTTGGTGCCATTGGCGATACTTCCGGGAAAGACCTTTATACTAAAGTCGAATACACTTATGAGTGCAACAGTACCAGCATTGTTAAGGGGGAGTGTATAGAGTGGAGAGTTGATTCCAATAGGCATATGGAGCTTCCAGAGGACAAGCCAGTTGTTTTTAAAGATGAAGACTTTTCAGGCGGCTTGGGGCAAATGGCAATGATATTTGCAGCCTATTCTCAACTTGACCACATATGGTCTGGGTGGAAAGGTATTTGCTATGATGGCGTACTTGAAGACTTTGGTTGGATGAGTGACCCTGCTATGTGGGCAAATATTTTGGCGCAAGCTATGGGGGCTGACGGTCTCGGTGGGGACAAAGGGCTTCTAGCAGGATTCTCTGAGTATGCCGGATATGCCCAATGTGCAGTTCAGATGGGTGCAGGAATTGGAGAGGCTGTCGCTGAGTATCAAGCAGACGAGATTCCTTGTGATCCTGTGGATGAATTTTGTGGAGAGGACGCTGCAACAGCAGATAAAAATGTCTTAAGTGTCACGCGAGAATCATATGAAAAACTTCTTTCTGAAAATCCAGACTATGCAGCGTATATGAAGGTTATTCGAGAAGAAGATGGTATCCTGATTGTCAAGATTATACAACCGGCCGATGACACTAAAGGATTAAGTGCACAAGAAGCCACAGATGCCCTAAAGAAAATAAAGCAAATAATGCTCGCCATACGTTCTGCATTTGTAGTGTACGATGCGTACACCTGCTTTAGTGCAGCAGGTGGTGGACCAAGCTCTACACTCTCTGGATCCACAAATGACCAAAACCCCGTACAAGCTGTAGTGACTGGAGGAATAAGCAGATTAATAGCCGCATCAGGATGTGTTCCTTGCTCCATTGCTTTTACTCTGGTAGTGAACCTAGCTAACTCTTTCCAAAATATAGATTCGTGCTCCAATAAAGATGATGCTCAAGAACAAGGCGCAAGACATATGGCAACGTTTGCTCACAAAAAAGAAAAGATGTGCCACTTTATTCGACAAGAGACGGATAAAGGGGTATTTACCTCATTGGATAAGTTTTACTACTGTTGCTATGATGACGTTTTTTCAAGAATACTTGCAGAACAATTCAAGGCACAGTACGCAAAGAACTGGAACAGTTGTTCGGACGTCACCTTGAAGGAAATTGTAAATCTTAAGATGACCCCTTGTAAAAAAACTTCACCGGGAGTAAACCCGAAAAGTATTGCATGGGATGCAGACTATGCTACCCGAAAAAAGGCATGGCAGTACAATGAAAAATGTGTTGATTTTTCAGAACTTACGCAATATTTAAGTGAAAAATTCAATGCAAATATAGACCAGGGGACATTGTATAATCAACTGGAAGACTTAAAAGACAATATACCAAAATAAAGAGGATTCATGGGCATTATAAAAAATCTTTTTATGGACAAAGAAACTAAAAAATTTGTTGCAGAAGAGAAGCACTATTCTGATATTTTTTCCGATTTGTTAAAAATAAGAAATGCAAGATTTGAAGTAGAAGAAAAACTTAGTAGCAGGGACTTGCCACCAGAAGACAAATTGTTTTATCAAGATAAATTAAAAACATATCTTGGGGTACAAGAGACGATTGAGAAAGGTATGATTCGCTTAGATAAAGGGTTTTACTTAGGTGTTGGTGTTGATATGGTAGAGGACAATCCCTCTCCTTTGCCTATCTATCTCCCAAAACCTATAAGTAACGGTCACACAGGTTGGCAGGGCGCATCAGGTTCAGGTAAGACTGTAGGTATGTTAAATATTAACCAGCAGATGATAGCAATGAATGATAATGTTATTATTGTTGACCCTAAAGGTGGAAAAGGCCAAGAAGTTGTTGCCTCTACTCTTGAAGCAGCCTATGAATGTGATCGCATGGATGATGTCATATACTTCTCTCCTGCCCACCCAAATATTTCCGATCAAGCAAACTTATTATTTGGTATGAGCACAGACCAAGTATCTGCCCTTATGCACAAATTAGCCTCAATGGGAGCGAAAGAAAAGTTTTTCCCGGACCAGGTTGAGTTGAGCACAAAATCTATTTCTTCTAGTTTTGAATTTATTGAAAAAGCCGGAGACCCAACTGGTGAAAAAACCAAAAAACTCATTGAGTTTGAAGTGCTGAAGTGGAAACATCGAAAGCAGTCAAAAGGTATAGATAGAGTTGTGGTTGATGCTGCAGAAAATTTGATGCAACCTGATTCTATTGAGACGGCCCTAAAAGATGCCGATTTTACAGCGCCTCTTGAAGCTGAGTATAAATACAATTGGACACTTATGACATTTGCTGATTTGTTGGAGCAAGCAAAATTCTCCCAGCTAATGTATCTAAAGGAAGTGGTGGAGGGCACAATATTGCCAAGTGGGATAAGTGCACAGAAAAAACAAGAACTTGAACATATGCGAGCAGAGGCGCTGGCAACACTCGAAACTGTCTTGGCTCTTGGTGAGCAATTCTATGTCAAAGTATCTTCTTCTTTTGGGCTGCTCTTGAATCAACTCTCTAGTGGACCTGTGGGTAGTATTATGTGTGGATCACGGATAAACCCAATGGAAATACACTTGACGGATCCAAACAAAAGATTGATAGCAATTCTTCAACCGTTCCCTCTCCGATTTAAAACGGTAAGTTCTATGATGACAAAAATGCTCACCATGTCTTTAGAAGCTATGTCGGCAAGAGTCGGGGCATCAGGGCGTGAGCAAAATGCTAGAACACATCTTGTGGTGGATGAAGCAGGTTCTGCCATATATGAAGGTATAAGTGGGTTGTTTTCTCAGGCAAGAGGACTAGGATTGACCCTGTGGATGTATACTCAAAGTTTTGCTGACTGGGATTTGGTTTTAGGAAAAGATGGAGCGAGGGTAGTAATGGAAAACCTTAATACGCAAATCAGAGGAAGGATGAACGATAGAGACTCTGCGGGACAAGTAACTGTTGAATTTGGCCAAGCAACTGTTATGGGCTCCAGGACCATGACTGGGGATACTGACGGTAATGTTGAAAATAGATACATGATTGACAAAGAAGAGGTAGACAGAGTTCCTTTGAGTGAGGTTATGTCGCTAGACACAGGTACTATTTTATTGAAAATGGATAAGCATAGATTTGTTGTGGACGTTCCTTATTACAGTGGCCCCAAAGGGGTTATTTCTATGCCTGAAATGGAAGATGAACTGCTCATTAGTGAATTGATTCAATTTGAAAATGAATGTGAACTTACAGAATTTCCTGAATTAGCAGATATGTTGGCAGGCTAGTGTAAAATGGCTCAAAGTGCAGGTGGACCACTTAATATTTCTAATATCAGAGCGGCCTACAAAGAAATTTCCGACATGTATAGTATGCGAGAAATGGATGTGGAGCGTATTTTTCTTGAGGCTGTTGGAAATTACTTTAAGACGGATGAATATTGGTTCTCTGGTGATGGTCTTTTTGTTCAAGGCAGAACAAATGTCCAGGAAGAAACGGAACCTAAACATAGAAGTCATCTTGGATACAAAAGTTTGCGTAAGCGAGAGTTTAAAGAACTTTATGATTTATTTATCTCTATGGTTAAGAGGGAAAATTTAGACAAGGTGCAAGAATATATAGAAGGTGTTTTGCATGCAAACGACAATATTTTGTATTGTGAAAAGATTGCCCACAACAAAAAAGATGGGGTCTATGTGCTTCAGCCTTTATTGTCAAAAGAAAAGACTCTTGAAAGCTTGGTTGTTATTGTCAAAGATAAAAAAAGCAAAACAGGAAAAGGGATTGAATTTCCAAAATTTATCAAACGTATCCCTATCCATATAAGCAAGGTTCGACGAAATAAAAGGTCAATATCCTTGCAACATGCACTCAAGGCAGAAGGGCTAATCATGAATAAAGAGCTTGCTCAATACCATCTTAATATTTTAAATAAAACATTTAAGAAGAAATATGATGTTGATCTTAATTTGGTTACAAAGGCGACAAGCTTATTTAATAAGATTGAGTACCACGCAGATTTTAAATTGCCTCTGCCAGTGATTCACGAAGTCGGAAATTATTTTAGGAGTTTTAATGCTGAAGCATACATTAATAATAATTAGTATTTTGTCTGTTGTGAATGCACAAATACATGACCTTGGAGCATATGGTAATACATATGAAATTAAAGAGAAAAGCTTCAAGGATAGTATTAAAGAGGGCATTTTGGATCTAAATGTAACTGCGCTTAAAGAAAACCTATTAAAAAGTGTTGACAACACAATAATGGCAAAATATGCACTTCCTTTGAGCGATAAAAAAGATGCGTATATTAGAAAAAATCTATACACTGTCCCTTATGATATCTTTTCTCTTGACGGTATTTTGACTTATAGAAAAGGTGAAAAAATCCTTTCACCGATGCCTCAAAATATGGAAATGTCTCTATGCTTTGTTGATGCCTCATACCCAGAACTGATTCCCTTTATCACTGCTCAATTTGGTACGTGTATTTATTTTATATCCAATAATCGATTAGACAAAAATTACCCAAGTATTATGTCTCACAGTAAAGATGGAAGAATTTATCCTATTACTAAGCAATATGTTAAAAGGTTTGGAGTTGAACGTACACCTACAAAAATAATACTGAAGGGAGATTCGATTCACTATCTTGTCTTAAACTTCAAAAAAATGCTAAAAGATTATGCGGCAGGAGAGCTCAAGTGAAAAAATATTCGTACATTTTGGCAATTGGATTATTGTTCTGTATTGATGCCCATGGGGTTGAAATTACGGCACCAGATATCAATAGAGATAGCCTCGTGCAGACACAAGCAAGAGAAAAGTTGCCCTCAGTCTTGGAAGACCTTGCGAGAGTCATTGATGGTCAATACATCTGGCAAAACTTTAAAATTGAACCAAAAGTAAAATGGTGTAAGCCTAAAAATGCCCTTACAAAAGTTCCAGGCATAGTCGCACATATAGTTGAGCCAAATATTATCGCTGAAATGACAAGAGAATATTTGCGTTTGGAGTTTTTGCAGTTGGATCTTGGTGGAAAATTTCATTTTGCACAAATGGGAAAAGTGAATGAAAACCAAGGAGCCGCCTACAGCCATATGTTTAGATTTCCTATATTGGGGAAAATTCTCAAAAAGGCAACAAATGGATTTATATGTTTTGAGCAAGGGTCTCTCGCAGTACTCTCTTTGAGTGAATTTGATCCCTCTGCATGGAATAGTGTTTTAAGACTTCAGGTTATCCCGACACTGAAAATGTTTCTAAACCCTGAATCTGTTTTATATGGGGTATCAAGCTGTGTGTCTGGTATTGCATTGGATCATATGTCGCCAGATTCTAGGGTAGGTGACACAGGAGATTCGCTTAGGACAATTATTGATACCGTGTATTACAACGTGGGATGCAATGGCATGAAGACCGTAGGAGCACATATTACTACTAATAATCCATTTTCATCTGCGTTAACGGTGTCAATGGCGCAAATTGATATGTTGAGCGCGGATACATACTTCCTCCCTCAAACAGTCGTGAGCACATTAAATGGTTGGAATGATGAACTTTATTGTAAACCCAATATCGGACTCCTCCCCATGATAAATTCACAATATCAGTCCCAGCTTCTGCGTCCTAGAATGGGAAAGCCATTCATATCATCTACAACGCCCGCCGAGTGGGCTTCATTTAAAAATGATGGAACCACACAAGGAAACAGTGTGTTTTTTATCTGGCAAAAAAGAGATTTTGCAATGGGTGCATACGCTTGTGCAAAATCGAAAGATTAAAGGAAATATATGTTTAAAATTTTAATTGCCAGTGTGCTTTTAGGGCTGACTCTTGATGCGTCTTCGTTTAAAAATAGTTTAATAGAAGAGTATCTTCAAAAAGGAAAAAAAGAATTTGGCATACAGAGGTTTAACTCTGAGTATGTGCTGCTTGAAAATAGTCATGCATATAAAAAAGCCAAAGAGATGGAGAGTCAAGGATTTAAGGAACAAGGAGCAAAAACTAATTTGAAATTTTACAGGGACATTCTTCCTGTTCTTCTTGAATCGGGCAATGAGACAGGATCTGCACTACCAAGTTATATCGCACTTGAAATAGGTCAACACATATGGTTGATGAAAAATAAGGTGCTAAACGAAAAGTATCTCGCCGATGCTTCTCGCGCTCTTTACGAAAAAAGATTCTGCAGTGGGTATCTTTATGGTGCGCAGATACTGTGGCAAGAAAACAAGCAAGATAAAGCAATAGGGCTGCTTTCCGAGGGAAGTAAGAATTGTAAAAATGCTTACAGGAAGATGCTCATAAAGAAAAAACTTATGCTCTACAAGTATAAGCAGGGTATCTATAAAAACAAAAAGGAAAAATAAGATGACAAAAATGAAAATAATACTATTGGCCGCAGTTGCCTCAATGAACGTACTACTCGGATCAGACGAAATAAAACTAGAAAGCTTTAAGAGCCTAAAACCATTGGATAGTAAAGCTTTTAAGTTGCTGGATGTGAAAAAAGTAGGAGATAACTATATGCTTACTGCAAATATGAACTATCAAGGACGTTCAAAAATGATAGATCTGTTTGTTACAGGCGATAAGAAAATGGTTGTTTTTGGGCAAGCATTTAGTGCGTCTACCGGTAAGCAAATATACTCCAAGATGCGTGCAGACGCTCAAAAAAAAGCATTAACACCAACCCCTTACACATACGACATGACAGTATTTGATAAGCTAACTCCTTTCTCTCTTGGGGATGGAAAAGATGACTATTACTTGTTTACTGACTTTGACTGCCCTTTTTGTAAACAGCTAGAGCAAAAATTAGGAAAGATAAAAAAAGAGATTACCCTGCGCATTCTTCCCTTCCCTCTCGAAGGATTGCATCCTTACTCTAAGCCAAAGGCATTAAAGTTTATGGAAATGAGTACGGATAAGCAAGTAGAATTGGTGAAGTTGCACAAGCTATCGGAAATTAAATTCAAAGAATATACTCCAAGAGAAAGCACAAAAAAACAATTAAAAGCGATATCTGATGAATTCCAAAAATTAGGACAAGTGATAAAAGAACACACGCCCACCTTTAGGGGATTAGGAACTCCAACGTTGATAAATAATAGTGGTAAAAAAGTTGATATAAACATTTTATTTGAGAAGTAAGAGTTGAAGGTTGGCCAAGGGTACTAAGCCTGGCCTTTAAAAAGGGAGAGATAAGGAGGACTTAATTCCTTTCTCTTGATATAATTCTACTACAAAAAATGATAGATGTCAACAAAAAATGTAAAATATAGACATATTTTGCAAAAAAGGAACAAATTATGGATACAAATATTAAAATATTGGATTTGATGGCAGGATATTTAAAAAAGAAAGACTCTCGGACAATATCAAAATTAAAAGAGTCTCATCCAGAATTGTATGGTCTTTTCTCTTTGATAGGAGCAGGTTCGCTTGAGGAGTATTTGTCTAAAGGAACATTGGGCGTTCGTGGCAGACTATTTTCTCTAACAGAGAAGGAGATGCTTGATTGCCTAGAATCCCTATCTCCTGAAGCCTATAAGCAGAAACAATATCTTCTTGAAGAGATTGAAAAACTGAAAGAACATACATCTTTTTCTGTGGAACAAAAAATGAATAATTTTTATGAACAAAAAGTGGATGGTGCAGGATTGGCTAATATACTAATCGAATCACTCAAGAGCTTCACCTCCGAAGAGGACAGTAAAATAAAAGAAAAGATACTAAAAAGCATAAGTGCATACAAAACCTCATTGAAGAGACTAGAGGTTTCCAAACACAAAGTTATACTCAGTACCTTTATTGAGGAGAATCTGTCGGAATACGAATGTGAAATTCTCTACACACTATCCCTATCGAAAAGAAGTGCCTCTTGAACATAAAGACATGCTTTTGGGCCATTGTGCCCCTTTTGGTATTTTCTTCTTATGGATATGCGGAAAAAAAAATATTCGTTGACTTGACCACACAAACTCTTAAGGCGTATGAAAATGGAAAATTTTTCATGACTGCAAAAATTTCATCAGGGATGAGGGGAAGGGAAACTCCGGTTGGACGCTACACTATTTCCCAAAAGAAGAAAAAGCATAGGTCAACGCTTTGGCCCAAGCCAAGCGGTGGCGCGAGAATGCCCTACATGATGAGATTAGGAAGTACTCCTATTGCTTTGCATCTTGGAAACCTTCCAGGCTACCCAGCATCACATGGATGCGTGCGCATAGAAGATATTGCCGCTCAGAAATTGTATAAGTGGTCTTCTGTTGGTACACAGGTTGACATAGAGGGGCATGCAATAGGACGTAATTTTGAGGTTAAGAATATAGCACGTAGCACAATGCAATCTCTTTACCCCGAACATAAATATAGAAAAAAATACACAGAAGATATATTCCCAGATGATATTCCATATAATAAAGGGTTTGGTAAAGCTCTCATGCTCGATTAATGATTTTTTAATACGAAATATTGGGGTTCTTTTATACTTTTTTGATAAAATGCTTTCGCAAGGACAGAACTTTTTATTAGACCTCCTACGGCCTCAGCTTGCTGGGTAAGGTTTTTGTCCTTGTGATTAACCTTGAAAAACTTGATAGCTGATACCCTTATTCTGATGCAAAAAGTATTATGGCGGTAAAATTCTCTTTAAGCCCCACATACCTATCTTTTTAGTATATTTCTGTGCCCAAAATTATAATGTATGTCCCCAATAACGAAATAGAAAAATAAGCCACCAAGAGGAAGTACCGTATAATAGGATAAAAGAAGAACGAAAGAGTCACTTTCTGTTATCACCCATTAGGTGACACTTTCGTCCAAGGATAAAA
>Ga0256829_1001732_pt1 | contig 17349 bp, 13 predicted proteins | sample 131447metaG_FD_185979 | JGI IMG/M metagenome (GOLD analysis project Ga0256829, IMG submission 185979) | Hydrothermal vent microbial communities from Lau Basin, Pacific Ocean - 131-447 | ecosystem: Environmental > Aquatic > Marine > Hydrothermal vents | place: Pacific Ocean: Lau Basin | collected...
ACCCCCTGATGCGGCGGCAAACGTCCTAAAGGTCTCACGACCACAGAATGGTCATATTAAGGCTTTTCCGGTAAAATTTGCCGTTTATTGCGCCCTTTTTGTTATTTTTCACTGCCCTTACAGCCCGGTCTTTCCCTGTGCTTAAATTATTTATCCACTTATTGCAAATAATAATTATTATTATTAATAGATTCTTGTAAGTATTTAGAGTCGCTCCGACTGGCCTGTATCCGACTGGCCTATATGCGACTGGCCTGTATCCGATTGACCTGTATGCAACTGGCCTGTATGCAACTGACCTATATGCGACTGGCCTGTATCCGACTGACCTGTCTCTGTTTAAAAATATTCCGGACCTGTTAAAGGGGCTGCCTGCGGGTCATATTCGCCGTCTACAGCCGACAATTCACCTCGACATAAATACCATTCGGGTCAAAAAAGGAGAAGGTTGACAGCCGGATAACCCCCTCGCCGGAATGGGCCTTTACCGTCCATTCCACCGGCTCCGTCACCAGAGCCGCCCCTGCCGTCCGGGCCTTGTCATAAGTGGCCGGTATATTTTTGGCTTCGATGATAAGAATTGCATCACCAATACCGAGCGTCCTGCGCCCCGGGGTGACCCGTTGCTTCGGCTCAAACCCCTGATATTCCATAAAGCCGATCATGCCGATAAACGGGTCATCCACTTTGAGAATAATGATTTTACCGATGGTCTGATCCGGCGCACAGGGCGGAAATCTTTTATCGACCGGGGTTTCATGATCGTAAAAACGCGCCCAGCCAAATATCTGCTGATAGAAATTCGCCGTCCTCTCGACATCACTGACGATAAAGCTGGTCCGGCGGAAAAGATTGCTGACCGTCTGTTCTGTCATCAGCTGATTTCCGCAATCGACGCCAGCCGGTAGGTCAGTCCGGTATCCGTGGCCTTGAGGATATCCCCGGTGGCCAGGTCACGTTCTTCCAGCCGCCCGGTAAAGAAATTGGCGATGAAGAAGCTGTCACCGGCGACCGAAATCCGCACAGCGGACCAGCCGCGATCACAGGGGATATCATATTCTTTTATGACCTCTCCCGTCGGGGAATATAGCGCCGCCCCGGTCACGGTTGCGAGCAATATCCGGCCATCCGCCGTCATCGCAAGACCGGATGTCGATTTCTCCCCGTCTGCGGCAAGAGTAAATAAATCGTCAAGCTGCTGCCCCCCCGCAAGATCATACTGCATGATCCGCTTGCCGGTTTCGGAAATATATACCGCCCTGCTTCCCCCGTCAGCCAGCGCCATATTTGTCACCCCGTGAAAGCCGAATTTTCCCGGATCATGCTCCGCAGCAAAATGCTGCAACAAGCTGCCATCCGCAGCAAATTTATATATTTCCCCGCCGCCGAGAAAAGGAAATTTATCGCCCTTGATATGCTCGCCAATGACAATGGCCCCGTCGGGAGCCGCCGCCATAACCCCGAAAGGCTTGCCCTGCATATCAGGGAATGAGGGCAGCATGTCCCCGGCCCGCGAAAACCGCTTGACAGTCTGGCTTGAAACATCGCTGACCAGAAGGGTCCGGGACAGCGGGCAATATTCCAGCCCGATCACCAGCCCCTCCTCTCCGGTCCATAACGCCCCTTTGGCATTAAGCTCCCGGTCAAAGACCAGCACCCGCCCGGCACCGGAATTGCGCCTGATATCAACCTCGCCAACGGAATAGCTCGCCGCGATACAGATATCCCCGTCCTCAAGGGTTACCGGCTTTTTGTTATCCGGGGTAAATTTTTCCGAAATGGTCAAAGACATAGCTTTTCTCCTGAAACTGCCTGATCTGGCCTGAATTACCCCGATGATACTCCCGATTATCCCCCGGCGGCAGAGGGTGATAATTGCAGTGACCACTCTATGGTCATTAATATGTTTAATATAACATTAAAATAGTGTATATATTAAATTACAGCGATACGGAGTATCATAATGCATACCATTCGATCATTACATCGCGGGTTGATTGCGCTGGAAATCCTTAACAGCCGCAAGGCGATGACCGTTGCGGAAATGGCCCGCGAAATCGGTCTGCCGAGAACCACGACCTTCCGCATTCTGGAAAATCTGGTATCCTTCGGCTATCTGACCCGCAGTGACCGGAAGGGCCGTTACAGCCTGACTATCCGGGTGAGGAATCTGGCGTCCGGGTTCAATGAGGATGCCTGGCTGAGCGAGGTTGTCAAGCCGCTGACCATCGAGCTTGCCAAGATTGTCATCTGGCCGGTTTCCATCGTCACCCCGCGCAATGTTCGTATGTCCCTGCGCTTTACCACCGATTCGGAAAGCCCGCTGTCGCTTGATTATTATAATGAGGGGTTGCGGCTACCCATCCTGTCGACGGCGTCGGGCCATGTCTATCTGGCCTATTGCAGCCAGACCGAGCGCGAGATTGTCCTTTCCGCACTGTGTCATGAAAAGCCGGATATTACCAACCAGCTCGCCAGAAGCCCTGACATCATCGCCAGGCTGATCGAAACCACCCGCAAAAACGGTTATGCCATCAATATCCGCTCGCCCAGAACCCATGAGCCGGGCAAGACCAACACCATCGCCCTGCCGATTATGCGCGGCGGGCATTTTCTTGCCGCCGTTGCCATGCGCTATATCACCGTTGCCATGACCACATCCGAATTGAAAGAGCGCTATCTGCCGACATTGATAGAACTGCGCGACCGGATGGAAGAGGAGCTGGAGGCCCTCACCATTCAACCATAACCGGACAAAGACAGGTTATCCCGGTTCATGCCCGGACCGTGAAATTTTACTTTTGAGCCGCCCTTTGAGGCCTTTGAACCAGACCTTGAAACTGTCCAGCACCAAATACAGACTTGGCACCAGTATCAGGGTGACGAACAGTGACATCAAAACCCCGAAAGCCAGCGAGAGCGCCATCGGAATGAGGAACTGTGCCTGCTTGCTTTTCTGGGCCATAATCGGCGCAAGACCGATAAAGGTGGTCAGGGTGGTCAGCAGAATGGGCCTGAGTCGGCTGGCTGCGGCAATTCTGACCGCATCAATCGCCTTTTCCCCCCGGTCATATAACTGGTTGATATAATCGATCAGCACCAGATTGTCATTGACCACAACCCCGGCGGTCGCCACGACCCCGAGGAAGGAAAACATCGAGAAAGGCAGCCCGAAGAACATATGACCCAGAACAGAGCCAAGATAGCCAAAGGGAATGGCCGTCATCACCAGCATCGGCTGGGAATAGGATTTGAAGGCAACGGCAATCAGACCATAGATTGCCAGCAGCGCCATGGCGGTATTGCGGAGCAGTCCCTGCCGGAAGGTTTTTATTTCCTTCTGGTCGCCCTGTAACAGAAATTCCAGATCAGGATATTGCGCCTGCAATTTCGGGATCATTTCCTTTTCAACCTTGCGAATAACTTCCTGGGCATTGGTTACCTTGCTGTCCACATCCCCGGTTACTTCCACAACCCGCTTGCGGTTAAGGCGGCGGATTTCCGTTGCCCCCTGCCGGAAATGGACTTTTGCCACGGTTTCGAACGGCACCTCGGCCCCCTTCGGCGTGCGGATCCGCATGGATTTCAGCGTATCCACAGTCTCCCGCGATTTCCGGGGATAGCGGATCATCACCTTGACATCATCCTTGCCGCGCGGGATGCGCTGGGCTTCCGCTCCGTAAAAAGCCTGACGGGCCTGATTGGCGAGGTCCCGGGTGGTGACGCCAAGATTTTCTGCCGCGCTCTTCAGGTCAAGAACCATTTCCTGCCGGGCGGATTGCATGGTGTCGGCGACATCAATAACCCCGGAAAACTGCCTGAGATAGCCTTCCAGATCTTTCGTTGCCTGTTTCAGGGTATCCCGGTTATTGCTGGCCAGCACAAAACTCAGGGGTTTGTCCTGCTGTCTGAGCTGATATCTTAAATCTATCTCCTTGGTGTCGGGCAGGTCCCCCATCAGCTTGCGCCACTTGCGCGAGACATCCATGATATCAACCTTGCGCTTCTCTGCCGAAACAAGATCAACAATCACCTGAATCTTGTTGCCCTTGACGAAAGTCTGAATATTCTTGACCGGGTTGATCCCGCCGTCTTTTTTTGCCTGCCGGGAATAGGATTCCGATAGCAGCCGGGCGGCATGCTCGACCTGTCTCATCACTTTTTCCGCCCGCTCAAAGGCAATCCCGTCGGTCAGCACGACATCGGCAATAATATAGTCATTGGGAATCATCGGAAAGAAATTCTGCCTGAGCCACCCCCCCTGCACCAGGGCAAACAACACCAGCCATATGGTAATAAAAATTGATATGGTCAGATAACGCCGCTCAAGGGATTTTTGCAGAAACGGGATGTAAAACCTGGTCGTAAATCTTTTTAACGCCCCCGAAACAGCCAGACGAACGGCCCGCAATTTCCGGGTAACAAGTGTTTTCGGGCTGCTGGTCGGCTTCATATGGGCCAGATGGGACGGCAGAATATAAAAGGCCTCGATCAGGGAGAAACTCAGGGCCAGAATGACCACAATCGGCAACGGCCGCATCACCGCCGCCGCAAGGCCGTCAAGAAACAATATTGGCGAGAAGGCAATCATTGTTGTCAGCCCGGCGAGAAATACCGGCTTGGCCACCGCGACGGTGCCCCGGGTGGAGGCCTCAAGCCCGTGATGCCCCTCCTCCTGGGTACTCAATACGCTTTCACCGATGACAATGGCGTCATCAACCACAATGCCCAGCACCAGAATGAAGGCAAATAATGTCAGCATATTCATCGACACATCCATCAACGGCAGCAGCCACAAGGCCCCCATAAAGGAAGTGAGAATACCGCTGCACACCCAGAAGGCAATCGCCGGACGCAGGAAAAGCATCAATAAGGAGAAAACCAGTATCAGCCCGCCTATGCCGTTGGAGAGCAGAAGATGAACCCGGTCCTGAAAAGTTTTGGACAGATCAAGCCACGATACCAGCGAAACTCCCGCCGGTAAAAACGACTTGCTTTTTTTGACATAATCCCGGACTTCTTTTGTCACCGCCACCACATCGGGGGCAGTGGTCAGCAACACATCGATCAGGATGGCCGGTTTGTTGTTAAACCGCGCCAGAACCCGATCTTCCTCGAAACCATCAACCACATGGGCGACATCACCAAGCAGAACCCGGGTCCCGTCGAGCTTTTTAACCAGGGTGATTTTCTCAAAATCCGGGGCTTTATAAGCCTGGGCATATGTCCGCAGGGTTATATTGCCAGCCTTGGCCCTGATCACCCCGGCTGGCAGATTTATGGATGAACGGCGCACCGCTTCGACCACCGCATCAAAGGTCAGGCCATAGCGTCTGAGGGCGACCTCGGACACCTCGATCCCGACCTCATAACGCCGGTCCCCCTTCATTTCGGCAAAATCCACCCCGGGCAGGGCGGCCAGATCGTCGCGGACTTTCTGGGCAATTATCTTCAGGGATTTTTCATCAGTATCCGACAATACCGCCACCTGAATAACCCGGGAGCGGAATTTAATCAGCCGGACTGTGGGCCGCTCGCTCTGCTTGGGAAAGGTATTGATGCCGTCCACCTGCACCTTGATCTCATTCAGGACTTTCTGCAGGTCATAGCCGGTCAAAACTTCCGCTGTAACGGTTCCAAGTCCCTGCGATGCCACGGAATGAATATTGACAATGCCTTCTATCTCGTGAATGGCCTCTTCTATACGGATACATATGCGGTCCTCGACCTCTTCCGGGTCAGCACCAAGATAAACCACCGAAACCTGAATCATCTTTGACGGCATGGTCGGCATGATTTCCCGGTTGAAGGTCGGCAGGCTGAGCAGCCCGCCGATGATAATGGAAATCATCAACAGATTGGCGGCAACAGAATTTCTGGCAAACCAGTTTATCAGACCGTTCATGGCTTGCTTTCCCCGTCGGCACCGGAATCAAGCTGCCATTTCACTTTTGTCCCCACGACCAGGACTTCCAGTGGCGAGATGTTAACCCGTTCGCCTTCCTTCAGGCCCCGGACAACAATCTCATCCGGGGTGGAATGAACAACCTCGACCTTTCTGGTCCGCAATTCATCATTCTTGTCAACGATTACCACTTCATCCTGATTACGCAGCGCCGACCGGGGCAGCAGGAAGACATCGTCTATTTTCTTGCCGGGAATCTCTGCCTCGACAAACAGGCCATTCAGCAACGGCGCCCCGCCGGGCGTAACCTGATAGGGATTTCGGACCTCAACAATGACGCTCAGTACCCGGCTGTTGATATCAACAGACCCTGCCGTCCGGACAAGAGTGCCAATCCAGTTCCGCCGTTTGCCGCCCACATTGGCATGCAGGAAAACTTTCAGATCCTCCATACCGGAGGCCCCGCCGCCATAGAGCGGACTCATATCCACTTCGCCCAGCTCGCGCTCGGTAAGCGGCAGGGAAATTTCGGCTATATCCGTGGAATATAATTGTGCAAGATTGGTTCCCAGCGTGACATACTGCCCGATATCAACATTTTTCTTTTCGACCCGGCCATTAAAAGGTGCCTTGACCGTGGTCCTTTCCAGGTCAAGCAAGGCCCGGTCGAGATCGGCTCTGGCCGAGGATAATTTTGCCCGCGCCTTGGCCATTTGCGGCTCGCGCAGGACCAGCGAACTGGCCTTTTTTCCCGTACCCAGTTCTTCCCATTCACTCCTGGCGAGGCCCGCTTCCGCCTGCTCAAGGGCAAGCGAATTTTCGGCATCGGCGACACTTGCCCGCGCCCGTGCAACAGCAAACTGATAATTCCGGGGATCAATCCTGATCAAGGCATCACCGGCCTTGAACATACCGCCATCGGCAAAGGATGACGCGACCCAAATGATTTTCCCCGCAACCTCGGGGACCAGATCTATCTGCTGCTTGGCCTTGACGGTGCCCTGGGCATGAATGACCGGTTGAAAGGATGTTTTCCTTGCGATAATACCCCTTATGGTCGCCAGCTTCTTTTCCGGCACGACGATTGCGGCCTCGGGCCGGGAGTTACGAATAATACTGCTGACAATAATACCCGCTGCCAGGACAAGGACTGGCAGTGCCCAACCGAGATATTTTTTTACCTGATTTCTTTTCATCATGTTTCTTTTTTTATTATTCTCAAAAATTTTCGTCAACAAGATGTCCTGTTTACCCCGACGCCATTATCCAATAGGCGTCAAAAGACCTTTCCCCAAGATTTTTTTCCAATAATGACCATATGATGGTCGGTTTGCGCCGACCCTGAAGTCACGGGCGCAATATCAGACCCGTTTGCTCACACGGACACTGGCATCCTCGATGACGACCCGCCGGGCAAGGACGATCATCCCGCCAAGAACCCCTGCCGCCATAACAGCCCCGACGAAATAGGGCAAACCGTCCCAGAACGCAAACAGGCTTCCGGCGAAAAGCGGCCCCATGGAACGGCCAAAGGACTGCATCGACTGGATCACCCCCATCACCAGACCGCGTTCGGTCGGATGCGCCCGGTGCGAGGCCAGCGCACTGATGGCGGTGGTGAATAAAGTTGTTGAGACCCCGGTAAAACACAATGCTATCACGACGCCATATGATACCGGTGTATAGATGATCAGCAGCAGGCCGGTAATGAAGGTGGTCATGGCGATTTTTACCATATTCTTCTCACCGAAATACTTGGCGAGTTTGCCAACCAGACCGCCCTGAACCGTGGCAATCACCAGACCGACAATGACAAAGATATAACCCATATTCAACGGCCCCCAGCCGTAACGGTTACCGACAAGCAGCGGGGTTACCGGCTCCATCAGGGCCGCCGCCGTGGACACCAGAAAGATAAAGACGCAAAACCATTTAAGCGTCGGATGCAATATAACTTTCTTGAGGGCGTCAAGACGGGATATTCTCGGACGGGATTTCAGTTCATTGCGATGCTCAAGGCTCAGACTTTCCTTAAAGAAGAAAAAGGTCGCCATAATCGCCAGTGACGACATAATGGCAGAGGCCATGGAGGGGTAGAAAATCGTTGCGGTTTCCGGCGTACTGCCACCAAGGAAGCCGCCGATTGCCGGCCCGATAACAAAGCCCAGCCCGAAAGCCGCGCCAAGAACCCCCATGCCCTTTGACCTTTTTTCCGGCGGTGTCAGGTCGGCTACTGCGGCATAGGCCGTGGCAATATTGCCCGCCATCAGGCCCGCGAGAACACGGGAAGCCAGAATAACTTCCGGGCTTTTGGCCACCATCATCAGCAGATAGGCGCAGAAGGCCCCGCTCATGGAAATCAGCAATATCGGCTTGCGCCCCACCCGGTCCGACAGCTGGCCCCAGACCGGCCCCGCAATGAACTGGCCGATGGAATAGGTGGCGATAATTGCCGTGGCATAGCCCGGCCCGGCCCCCATTTTCTGCAGAACAAACATGATTGATGGCAGCAGAATACCGAACCCTGATATGTCCAGCAGGATGATAAAAAACAAGACTCTCATATGATTTTCCCTGCAATGCCCCGCCCCTGGCACCCGTAAGGGGCCTACACAAAAGGGCTGTTATAAATAAATTAATGTAATACGCAACTTGTCAACCCTACCCATAAACCTTACTCCCCGCCCTTTCAAGGACTGATAATATTCACAGAAATATTGCCTGTTCCATTATCCTCTCTATTATCCTCGTTCAGGGCTTGATATTCTGATAGGCGATAACGCAGCTCTTGCCCCCGGCCTGCCGGCATTCCTTCAGGGAGGCATAGGGTTTTGCAGCATCCAGATTTTTTCCATCGGGCGAAATTTTGAGATCAAAAATATATTTCGGACCCGTCGGTTCGGGGTTGTGAAGAAAGTCATCAAATTTTATTTTGGCGGTCACACAGTTATGACGGACATAATTTATCCCCGCTTCGGGAAATACCGCAATGGCATTTGCCGCCCGCTGCTCACATTCGGCTCTTGTTTCCACCTCGATGAATGAGGCATCAACCGGCAGGTCGCCGCCGCCAGTCATCATGATCATAAGTATCACCTGATTTATCATTTTCAATCCCTTGATTTCTGGTTTAGGAATAACGGCTAAATATGATAATATCCCCGCCAAACCCAATATTTCCCCGTCAATGACCAGTATATGGCCATATTGGGAACTGCCAATTGGCACAGAATAGAAAATGGGTCAAAATCCGGACCAGTGTTGAAAAATATATTTACGAAAGTTTGAAATATTCAGAATATAACCCGGAAGGAAAAATTATGTTCATCAATTTCTGGTACCCTGCCTGCCTGGCAACGGAACTCTCTGACCGCCCGCTGAAAGTTATGATGCTCGGCCTGAATTTTGCCTTGTTTCGTGACAAGCAGGGCGCGGCCCATTGCCTGAGCAACACCTGCATTCACCGTGGCGGCTCGCTCGCCTGTCAGGGGGACGCGGCGCCGGGCAAGGTGGTCGGCAACAATATCCAGTGTCCCTATCACGGCTGGCAATTCAACAAGGATGGCGATTGTGTCAAAATCCCGTCACGCGGCGAAGAGGCCAAAATCCCGCCCCGCGCCAGAATTGACGCCTACCCGGTTCAGGAAAAATACGGCATTGTTTTTGTCTTCCTCGGTGACCTGGCGGAAGAAGACCGTCCGCCGCTTATGGAAGCGGTGGAATATGACCAGGAAGGCTGGGCGGTCAATCTCCAGACTTATAACCTGCAGACCAGCTATCAACGGTCAATTGAAAATGCCATTGACCCGGCCCATAATGAATTTGTCCATCCGACCCACGGCTTTTCCGGTCAGCGGCCCGATTATTACGTGCCAAAACTTGACCTGATCGAGGAAGAATGGGGTGTGGGCTTTATGGCCGATTATGAATCTTCCGGCACCCCTGATGAGAAATATGTCAAGCTGCGCGACAAGAAAACCACCCGCGCCGGGTCCGGCAGCTGGGGACCGTCCCAGTTCTGGACCAGAATTCACCCGAGCGGCTCTTTCTTTATGCATCAATATACCTATGACCTGCCGATTGATGAAAATAACACCCGGGTTTTTCTGGTTAATCTGCGTAATGCCGGGCTTGATGATGAAATGGGAGCAAGGCTGCGCGAAAGAAACCTGATCGTTGCCCAGCAGGATATTGACGTCCTTGACGAGGTTGAACCCACGCAGACCCCGGCGGATATCTCAAAGGAATTTATGGTGCCTGCCGACAGCTGCATCATCAAATACCGCGATTATATCAAGAGCTATGAAAAAAGAGGCTGGCGCATTGATGTGGCAAAAATGAATGCGGAGCGGGCCACCGGCAAAATCGTCCATGCCATCCCCTCCCCCCGGCGCAAGACAGAGGATGGCTGGGTTCTGGATCAGGTACCACTTGTCCCCGCCGGATAGGCGCCCTGATGACGGCATATATGGTCATCCTCGCCGAAATCAGCGATCCGGAAAATTTCCGGGCCTATGCCACAGAAGCCGCCAGACTGGTCGAACAGTTTGGCGGCACATATCTGGTGCGGGGTACGGGCGAAAGTGAATGTCTCGAAGGCGACTGGCCGGACGATACCCGGCTGGTAATTTCCCAATGGCCGTCCCTTGACCATGCGCGGGCCTTCTGGAACAGCGCGGAATATGATAGTATAAAAAAATTACGCCACGGTAAAGCGACCGTAAGAGTCAGGCTTGTCGAAGGAGTGGAGATTATATGACAGGGCAAAAAATTCAGGTCCGCAATCCCCGGAGCGGCCTGATTGATTACAGCATCACTCCGGCGGGTCGGGCCGATATTGCGGCGGCCTGCCATGACCTGCGCAATAAACAGAAAGCATGGCATCACCAGGGGCTTGACCATCGTATAGCCACCTTGCGGGCATTTGGTGCGGCGATGAAGCAGCAGCGCAGGCAAATAACAGACTCGCTGATCAATGATACCGGCAGGCGCGGCATTTCCATTATGGAGGTTGACACCATCACCCCGGCGATTGAGCGCTGGATCAAAATTGCCGGTGATGGCGAACAAGTGACAGGGGGCCGCTCGACCGCCCTGCCCTTCATCACCTATCAGATTGACAAGCGGCCCTATGAGCTGGTCGGGGTGATCAGCCCGTGGAATTTCCCCCTGACCCTGTCGCTGATTGACGCCATTCCGGCCCTGCTGGCCGGGGCGGCAGTCATTATCAAACCCAGCGAGGTCACCCCGCGTTTTGCCGCCCCGCTGCGTGAGGTTATCGCCAGCATCCCTGATCTCGCGGCTGTACTGACCATCATAGACGGCGACGGCGCGACCGGACAGGCGCTTGTCGATGCCGTCGATGTCATCTGTTTCACCGGCAGTGTCGCCACAGGCCGCAAGGTCGGTGAACAGGCGATGAAAAATTTTTCCGTATCTTTCCTTGAACTTGGCGGCAAGGACCCGGCGATTATATTGGAAAATGCCAATGTCGAGCGTGCGGCAACCGCCATCCTGCGTGGGTCCATCATCAACAGCGGTCAGGCCTGCCAGTCGATCGAGCGCATCTATGTCGCCCGCAAGCTCTATGATGATTTTCTTGAAAAGCTTGTCGCAAAGGCCAAAAAGGTCACCCTCAACACGCCTGATATTCGTCAGGGACATCTCGGGCCGATTATCTGCCTGAAACAGGCTGATATCATCGCCCGGCAGATTGCCGATGCCCGCGCCAAAGGTGCCGTGATCCATACCGGCGGCAAGGTTGAAAATCATGGCGGGCTATGGTGCTATCCCACGGTGATTACCGGCCTGACTGATGAGATGAACATCATGCAGGAGGAAAGCTTCGGCCCGCTGCTGCCGGTCATCCCCTTTGACAGCCGGGAGGAGGCCGTCGCCATGGCCAATGACAGCGATTTCGGCCTCAGCGCCAGCGTCTTTGCCGCCACCGCAGAAGAAGCGGCAGCTTTTGGCGCACATATAGAGGCCGGGGCGATCAGCATCAATGACGCCGCCCTGACCAGCCTGATGTATGAAGCGGAAAAGGACAGTTTCAAACTGAGCGGTATGGGGACATCGCGCATGGGGCCAAGCGGCTATCTGCGCTTCTTCCGCAAACAATCCTTCATGACAAATACCGCCGAAGTCTTTACCATAGACCAGTTTGACGAGAAAAACGCCCCGGATTTCTGATCGGGCAAACAGGAGAGACCACCATGCAAAACGCCATGCCACAGGACAAGATATTTACCGCCGTCTATTGCCGGGACAAGCCGGGCGCCGATAATGCCCGGATTCGTCAGGAGGTTCTGGCCGAACATCTGGCCCATATTGAACAGACGATTGACGATATACTGCTGGCCGGGCCGCTTTTTTCGGAAGACGGCAAATCGGTGACCGGATCGCTGCTGATCTATAAGGCGGCAAGCCGGGAGGAAGCGCAGGCGATGCTCGAAGCCGACCCTTATTTCAAGGCGGATATCTGGCAGGAAATTACTTTCGATGTCCTTTACGGCGCGGCGGGGGATGCCGTCGGCGGGCTGGCCTTTAAAAAGGATATGTGAGAGTGGCAGCTCCGGAGAAACCCTTTGCCAATCCCGTCCGGGCATGGCTGACGGTGGCGCTGCTCACCCTTGCCTATATCTTTTCCTATATTGACCGGTCGGTGTTCGGGCTGTTGATTGAGCCGATCAAGGCGGATTTTCATTTTACCGATACCCAGATGGGCCTGCTCAGCGGCACGGCATTTGCCATATTCTATGCCACCATGGGCATTCCGCTCGGCTGGCTGGCTGACCGTTCGAACCGGCGCAATATCGTCGCCCTCGGGGTTGCTGTCTGGTCGGTGGCGACGGCGGCCTGCGGGCTGGTCCGCAGCTTTGGCGGATTTTTCCTCGCCCGGATGATGGTCGGGGCCGGGGAAGCCACCTTAAGCCCCTGCAGCATGTCGATGATCACCGACATGTTTCCCCAGGAGAAGCGTGGCCGGGCAATCGGGGTCTATTCCAGCGCCCTGTCAATCGGTATCGGCCTTGGCAGTCTGCTGGTGGCCTTTTTGCTGGAATTTGCCGAAAATCTGGATTTCTCCACCCTCTCGACTTATGGTATTAAAAAACCATGGCATGTGATTTTTGTTACCCTCGGCCTGTCGGGCCTTGTCATCACCCTGTTATTTTTCCTGATCCGTGAGCCATCGCGTCATCAGGACGGGGCCTGGCAAAATTTCAGCATTATCGACACCATCCGCTATATGGTCAAAAACCGCGCCGTTTATCTGGTGATATTCGGCCTTGGCGGGATTATGACGGTCTGCGCCTATTATACGGTGATCTGGAATGCGCCTTTTTTCAGCCGGACCTATGGCTGGGCGGTGGCTGACTATATGAGATATAACGGCTTTGGTATTCTGGCCATTGGCCCGGTGAGCATTATCGGCGCCGGGTTCCTGATTGATTCCTTCACCCGCCGTGGCCGCGATGATGCGGCGCTCATGGTCATGCGGCTTGGCATTATGATCCTGCTGCCACTGTGCATTGCCTATCCACTGATGCCGGATCATCTGTCATCCTTCATTGTCTATCAGGCGACGATTCTCGGTTTTACCATGACCACGGCTGCCGGCCCGGCGAGCCTTATGGCCATTGCCCCGGCCCGGATGCGCGCCCAGATCATGGCCTTCTATTATATGTTTATCAGCATTACCGGCCTGCTGATCGGGCCAAGCGCGGTGCCGCTTATCACCGATGTTATCCTCGGCGATGAAAGCCGCATCCATGAAAGCATGAGCTATGTCGCGCTCGCCTTGTGTCTTCCGGCAGCTTTTCTGTTATTCGGCGCGCCAGAGGCTTATAAGAAACTTGTTGCGGCCCGATAAATGACCATCTGTTGGTTAAGCCCGGCAGGCTGTCTTGTCCGGCCCGGTCCATCACCACATGATAGGATAGCTCAAAAAAAAATAGCGGGAGACTATAAATAATGTATAAATCTGTTTTTGCCTTTGTCATTCTTGTCCTGACTGCCGGTATGGCATGGGCCGGGGACACCATCCATCACAAAATTGAGGCCACACTTGCCCCCGCAGACCACCGGATAATTGCCACAGACACCATCACCATCCCTGCGTCACTGGCGAAAAACGGTCTGATTTTTCAGATCAACCGTGATCTTGTGGTCAAAAAGATTTCCGGCAGTGCGGGCTTTGAAGAGGTCGCCGAAAACAGAAATGTTCAGGATGTCGGCATGGACCGCGACAATGACAACAAGGAAACCATTGTCAAGGCCAACCTCTATCGTCTGACGGGGGTGACAGCCGGTAAAGATGTCACCCTGACCCTCCGGCTGTCCGGCAGGATCGACAATCCGGTAAAACAGCTGAGTGAGGAATATGCCCGGGGATTTTCGCAGTCTCCCGGCCTGATTGAGCAACGCGGGGTGTACCTCGCCGGGGCGACATACTGGGTACCAACGGTGAAAGATGTGCTGGTTACTTATGATCTTACGGTGAAAATGCCCAATGACTGGCGCTCGGTCAGTCAGGGCGAACGCATCCTGCACAGGACCGATGATGTCCATGCGGACCGCTGGGTCGTTGACACCCCGACCGAGGAGATTTACCTGATAGCGGCTAAATTCACCGAATATGAAATTCCGGCAGGCAATGTAAAGGTCATGGCCTTTCTGCGCACCCCGGACGAGGCGCTGGCCAACAGATATCTTGAGGCAACCGCGCAATATATGGAAATGTACCGGGATATGCTCGGGCCTTATCCCTATTCAAAATTTGCCCTGGTCGAAAATTTCTGGGAAACCGGCTATGGCATGCCGTCCTTCACCCTGCTCGGCAGCCAGATTATCCGCTTTCCCTTTATCCTCCACAGCAGCTATCCCCATGAACTGCTCCATAACTGGTGGGGCAACAGCGTTTATATTGATTTCAAGAGCGGCAACTGGGCCGAGGGGCTGACCGCCTATATGGCCGATCATCTGATCGCCGAACAGCGCGGCAAGGGGGCCGATTATCGTCGCTCTACCCTGCAACGCTATACCAATTATGTCGATGACAAAACAGACTTTCCGATCCGCAAATTCATCAACCGCTATAATGCGGTGACCGAGGCCGTGGGCTACGGCAAAACCAGCATGGTCTGGAATATGCTGCGCGAGCTTGTCGGGGACGAGAATTTCAAACGCAGTTTTCAACTTTTTTACCGAACCCATAAATTCAAGGTTGGCACCTTTGACGATATTCGCAAATCATTTGAAGATGTCACCGGTAAAAATCTTAAACCCTTCTTCAAACAATGGATTGACGGCACCGGGGCGCCGGAACTGACAATTGCCAGGGCAAAACAATCGGGAGATACCCTGAAGCTGACCCTGAAACAGGTCCAGAAACAAGGTATTTTTGACCTTCAGGTTCCGCTGGTAATCTATACTGCCGACCGGGCCGAGCGCCATATGGTGCCGATGACTGCACGGACACAGACATATAGCATCAACGTGAAGAACAGGATTGCCCGGGTTGAGGTTGATCCCGAATTCAACCTGTTCCGCCGTCTGAACCAGGCCGAAATTCCGCCGTCGCTCGGCAATGCCTTCGGCGCCAAAAAGGTCGTAATGATATTACCATCAGGCGCCAGTGACGCCTTGAAAAAACGCTATAAAAAACTCGCCGCCATCTGGCGCAGCGGCAAGATTACGGTTGTCAGCGACAAGGACATAAAGAAGCTGCCCAAGGACGGGGCCATCTGGATACTGGGCCGCAGCAACCGCTTTTACAGCGTCATTGAAAAGGCACTGGGCGATTATGACGCGGCTATCACCAAAGACGGCGTCCGGTTCGGCAAACGTGACCTTGATATGGCGGATAATTCAACCGTAATTGCCGTCCGCAATCCGGCCAATCCGAAAAGTGTCCTTGTCGGCCTGACCATTCATAATGATGCTGCGGTCCCGGGGCTGACCCGCAAATTGCCCCATTACGGCAAATACAGCTATCTCGCCTTCACCCATGATGCGCCGGACAACAGCGCCAAGGGCCAATGGCCCGCCGTTGGCTCACCTCTGGTCGCGGTGCTTGACAAGTCAATCACCACAACCGCAAAGCTCACCCCGCGCCCGGCACTGGCACAGCTCAAACCGGTCTTTGACGCCAAACGCATGATGGCCGATGTGACACAGCTCGCCTCCCCGGCATTTGAAGGACGCGGCGTTGGCACCAAAGGGCTTGAAAAAGCCGCGCGCTATATTATCAAAAGCCTCAAATCATCCGGCATAAAACCGGCGGGAGATAACGGCGGCTGGGTTCAGAAATTCAAGGTGGACGGGCCGAAGGGCACCCCGGTGACGGTTGAAAATATCGTCGGGGTTATTCCGGGCAAAAACCCCAAACTCGCCGGGCAGTCCGTGGTGCTGTCGGCCCATTATGATCATCTCGGCTATGGCTGGCCCAATGTGCGCGCCGCCTTTGCCGGGCAGATGCATCCGGGGGCCGATGATAATGCATCGGGCGTTGCCGTCCTGCTCGAACTTGCCAGAACATTGGCGAAATCGGCCCCGGACCGGTCTATTATCCTGCTGGCCTCCACTGCCGAGGAATCCGGCCTGCTGGGCGCCCGGCATTATGTCAAGGTGATGAAAAAATATCCGGTCGCAAAAGCCATTGCCGATGTCAATCTTGATACTGTTGGCCGGGCAGGCAAGAAAATCATGGTCTTTGACAGCAATACCGCGACAGAATGGCGCTTTATCTTTATGGGGACCGAGGCCACGACCGGTATTCAGACCGCCCTTGTCCAGCAGGCGGTCAATGCCAGCGACCATACCGCCTTTACCGAGGCCGGCGTCCCGGCGATTCATATCTTTGGCAGCCCGACGGCGGATTATCACCGGCCAAGCGATACCGCCGACAAGGTCCGCCCGGAAAGTCTGGTCCGGGTTGCGAGCCTGACCAAAGAGGTGATCGAATATCTCGCCCGGCGTCCGGCACCGCTGACCTCGACCCTGAAGGCGGCAGACCCGAATGCTGCAAAAATACTGCCCCCGGCAACAAGGCGCAGTGGCCGCAAGGTCAGCACCGGCACCATGCCGGACTTTACCTTTAACGGCAAAGGAGTCAGGGTTTCACAGGTTGCACCAAAAAGCGCCGGGGCCGAAGCCGGCCTCAAGGCCGGGGACATCATCACCTCATTTGGCGGCAAGCCGGTCACCAACCTGCGCGACTACACCAATATTCTGGGTAAATATAATCCCGGTGACAAGGTTGATGTCATTGTAAAACGCGGCGGAAAAGCGGTCGCGCTGAAACTGACCCTGAAGAAGCGCTAGAATATAAGTCCTTGCACTCAGCCTCCGAAGCCCGCAGGGCTGAGGCAAGCGCGACCGCGCGCCCGAGCCAATGCGAGGCGGGGGAGCGCCCACGGCGCGGGGGTGAAACCCCCTGAAAC
>Ga0256829_1001733_pt1 | contig 17337 bp, 16 predicted proteins | sample 131447metaG_FD_185979 | JGI IMG/M metagenome (GOLD analysis project Ga0256829, IMG submission 185979) | Hydrothermal vent microbial communities from Lau Basin, Pacific Ocean - 131-447 | ecosystem: Environmental > Aquatic > Marine > Hydrothermal vents | place: Pacific Ocean: Lau Basin | collected...
GCTACTCCGCTCCGACGAACTGCGCCCCAACCAGCCGCAGGTGCTCGATGCGCTCGCCTACGCCTGGCTGCTGCGCGGCGATTTCAAAAAATCGGAGCAGTTCTACCGTAAAGCCATCCGCTACGGCGGTGCTGCTGCCACCCACAACAACTACGCCAACCTCCTCAACCGCCTGAAGCGCTATACCGAAGCCGAAGCCGAAGCGCGCAAGGCGCTCGATGACCCCACCTACCCCAATCAGGATCTCGCCTACATCAATCTCGGTGATGCACAGATGGGGCAACACCACTATGCACAAGCAGCCAACGCCTTCCGCTCAGCCAAACTCTTCACTCCGCAGAGCAGCTTTGCCGATATCAAACTGGCGCAGGCGCTCGCTGCGCAGGGCAAGATCGAAGAGGCCAGCCAACGCTTCCGCCAGGTGATACAGGCGGAGCCGGATAATCGCCCGGCGGCGGAGGGAGTGCTCAAACTGGGGCTGCAACCACAGGCGGCCATTAGCCTGCTGCAGAGATTCCTGCAGCACAGCAAAAACGCCGCGGATCAAGCATGGGCACAATCCGAACTCGATCGCCTCGAGCGCTCCGACACGCCTGCAGATGAGTAAACACCCCATGCACAACGAAAAAAACAGACAGAGCAAAGTGGAGAGCGTCCATCAACAGCGCCCACAAAATGACCAGCCGCAAAACAGCCCAGCCACCGCCAGCCCATCCGCTGCAAGCAAGCAGCCGTTGACCAGCCGACAGGCGCTCATCGATCAAATTGCCGGCAAACTCTCCGCCGGCCGCCAAGCCATTGGCGAGTCGATCGACCAACCCGCCCGTCTACTGAAAATCAACCCCAAACACCTGCGCGCCTTGGAACGCGGAGATTGGCAACCGCTGCCGGGAGATGTTTATGTGATCGGTTTTCTGCGTCAATACAGTCACTATCTACACATCAATCTTGATCTTGAGATTGAACAGCTGAAGCGGAGCGATTATCAGCTCACCAAACCACTCACCTTCCCCGATCCGCCCGTCGCCCCATCCCGCCAGTGGGCTTGGATTGCCGGTGGCGCGTTCTTACTGCTCTTTGCCCTGTTCAATATCTTCCGACCACATAGCGGCGATCAACCCGCCATGCCTGAAACGCCCGGAACCCCTCTGCAGCAGGCAACTCCGCAAGCGAACGACAGTGCTTCTAAGCAGGCACCCTCTACCGCTATCATCACGCCACCCGCCGCAACACTCGGCGACAGACCCGATAGCGCGCTCGCGCCAGCCACAACAGCTGTCGAGAAACAGACAGCCGACACTCGAAACACACCGACTGCGTCACTCACTGCCGCTGTGCAAAGCCCAGCGTCGGCACAAGCGACCACAGCTGGCCACAGCTACAGATTCGAGGCCGTGGGTGAGGATGTCTGGTTACAGATCCATGAGCCGGGCACGCACCCCGGCGCACCCGGTAAACGCCTCAGATCTGCACTCCTGAAGGCCGGCCACCATGTCACCCTGCACAACCGTCTCGCCAGACTATGGGTCACCTGCGGCAATACACCGGCACTGCGCATTGAGATCGACGGACAGCGCGTGATCGACAGCAGCAACCCGCTGGGCAATGGAAAAAAGGTGGTACACAACGCCGAGATTCACGCGCCGGCCGTGCAGCAAGACAAGCGCAGCGTGCGCTAGCGGAAGCAACTCTCGAGGCAACTATTTGGCTACATGCTGCCGGAACTGTTCAGATCGCCCATGGTTTGTTCGATAGCAAGGCAAACACGCGCAGTCTGCTTCTGCACATAGCATGTTCAACGCAGCTAGCACAGGCAAACCGTGGGGTGGGGTGAGCTGAACAGTTCCTAGCGGAAAATTTCCAGCAGTGCGTTCAGCGTCTGCGAAAAATCGTCGTTGACGATCTGATGGTGCGCCTCATCGGCGTGCGCCATCTCATCTTCGGCGGCAGCCACGCGCCGCTCGACGACCGCCGCTTCATCCTGCGCCCGCGCCACTAGCCGTTCACGCAGCACATCGAGCGATGGCGGCAGGATAAAAATGCGGATCGCCTGCGGCATCTTGGCCGCCACTTGGCGTGCCCCCTGCCAGTCGATCTCCAGCAACACATCCGCACCCGTTTCGAGCATCTGCTCGACATCAGCCTGACGGGTGCCGTAGAGATTGCCATGCACTTCGGCCGATTCGAGAAACGCACCGCGCTGGCGCTGCGCCTCAAATTCGCTGCGACTGAGAAAGAAGTATTCACGCCCATGCTGCTCGCCGGGGCGCGGGGCGCGGGTGGTGCAGGAGATGGAGAGTTTCAAATTAGGGCAGGCATCGAGCAGCGCTGAACAGAGGCTCGACTTCCCCGCCCCCGATGGGCCGGAGACCACAAACAGCCGCCCGCTCACGCTGCTTGCCCCGTCAGTTGCGCATATTTCGCTTCCAGCTCTGCCTGCGACTCGATCCGCGCCGGATTCTGCGGGATACAATCAACCGGACAGACCATCTGACACTGCGGCTCATCAAAATGGCCGACACACTCGGTGCAGAGATCGGGATCGATTTCATAGATTTCATCGCCCTCGTAGATCGCCGTGTTCGGGCACTCCGGCTCGCACACCGCGCAGTTGATACAGTCATCCGTAATCATCAATGCCATTTTGTTACCTCACGCACTAGGTGCGGATCATCTTCACCAGCAACCAGCCGACAATCACTGCCAGCAGGCCGGCGGCGCGAATCACGCTGGGCGACAGCTCCGGCAATTTGCGAATCATGTTGATCATCTGCTGCGGAAAGAGCGCATAGACCGCCCCCTCCAATACCAGCACCAAACCCAGCGCCGTCAGCAGATCCGCCATCGGACTACTTAGCGTGCTGGAAAAATTTGAAAAATTCCGAATCCGGCGAAATCACCAGCTTCGTGTTGGCGTCGATCGACTTACGATACGCCTCCAGCGAACGGGTAAAGGCGTAAAACTGCGGATCGCGATTGTAGGCAGCCGCATAGATCTTGGTCGTTTTCGCATCAGCTTTACCACGAATAATCTCTGACTTTTTATAGGCTTCCGCCAGTAACGTCTTCTGCGTTTTCTCAGCCTCGGCGCGAATCTCCTTGGCCGCCTCTTCACCCTCGGAGCGATACTCCTTGGCGATGCGGCTACGCTCCGCCTTCATGCGCTGGAAGACCGCATCGGAGTTCTCCTGCGGCAGGTCGGCGCGCTTGATACGCACATCGACAATAGTGATACCATAATCTTTCACGCTCTTGTCGGCGCGGTCGCGGATCGATTTCATCAGCTCATAACGCAGATTGGCCTTCTCACCGCCGGAAACAATCTCATGCAGCGTATGCTGACCGAGCACCTCGCGCACCTTACCGCGCACCACATCATCCATGCGCGCCACCACGCCGGTCTGGGTGCGCGCCACCTGATAGACCTTGAGCGGATCGGTGATGCGCCAGCGGGTGTAGTTATCGACGAGGATCGACTTTTTATCCTTGGTGATCACTTCGTTCGGCGCCGCATCGCTCTCCAACAGACGCTTATCAAATGTCGTCACACTCTGCCACGGCATCTTGAAGTGCAGCCCCGCCTCGGTCACCACCGCTTTCGGATTGCCGAACTGCAGCACCAGCGCCTGCTCACGCTGATCGACCACAAATGCACTCAAGCTCACCAATGCAGCCACCGCTGCCAGTACAATCGCCATTACTGTCTGTTTCGGACTCATCACTTCACCTCTACCTTGTTACCCAGTTTGTTGAGCGGCAAATAGGGCAGCACGCTGCCGGCAATCGACTGGTCGATGATCACCTTGTCCGCCTTCGACAACACCTGCTCCATCGTGTCCATATAGAGGCGCTTGCGAGTCACCTCGGGGGCGGTTTTGTAGGCTGCTAACACACTCTCGAAACGTGCCGCCTCACCCTTGGCGCGCTCCTCCACCTGTTTGGCATAGGCCTCGGCATCGAGCACCATCTTCTTCGCTTCACCGCGCGCATTGGGGATAATCTGATTGGCGTAGGCCTGTGCCTCGTTCTTGGCGCGTTCCTTATCCTCACGCGCCGAAGCGACATCCTTGAACTCCTTGATCACCCGCTCAGGCGGCTGCACATCCTGCAGCTTCACCGTGCTGATCGAGATACCGGCCTGATAGCTATCGAGAATCGACTGGATCAGATCCTGCACCTCAACCTCCACTTCCGCCTTCTTGGTGGTCAATACATCATCGATCATCGTCCGTCCGATCACCTCACGAATCGCCGACTCGGCCGCATCGCGCACCGTCTTGGTGGCGTGATCGATATTGAACAGCAGGTTTTCGACACTCTTGATTTTGTACTGCACGATAAAGGAGATATCGACGATATTCTCGTCCTTGGTCAGCATCAGCGACTCGTTGGTGCGCTTACGGATCACCCCGTCACCAAACTGACGGAAACCGATCTCCAGACGCTGCACGCGGGTCACCGGCATGGTCACCACCGTATCAACCGGATAGGGCACCGCCCAGTTTAGACCCGGTCCCTTGGTACCGATAAACTTACCGAAACGCAGCACCACCGCCTCTTCATCGGCCGCCACCTTGTAGAAGCCGGAAACGCCCCATATCAGCAGCGCCACCGCCACCAGCCCGAAGATCATATTCTTGCTCAGCTCAGGCCCGTTGTTGCCACCCTTGCCGCCGCCAAAGATCGCGCCGAAACGCTCCTGCAGCCGGCGCACCACCTCGTCGAGATCAGGCGGGGTCTGGTTGCCACCGCCGCGATTACCCCACGGGTTGTTATTCTGATTGTGACCATTCTGGTTACTCCAGGGCATGCCTGACCTCCATCAACAAAAACAGCGCCGGAGTGTAGCCACCTGCACCACCGATTGCATCCCCTCTCTCACCCATCGGAATCATCCTTTAACCTTGATCAACATATGGCTTTCTCTAACTCATACAGTGGACACCACAAAAAAAGGCCTCCACAAGGGAGGCCTTCGTTGCAGTGTTGTAGCTTGAATTACGCGTGTACGCCCAGTGCCTCGCGCCAGCCCGGGAAGAGCTTGTCGGCATCGTGCGGGAAAGACTCGAACGCACGTGCAAACTCTTTGTGCTCCTTAGCGAACTCGATCGGATCAGCACCTTCTTTCCAGCACTGATATGCCTGATCCAGCGATTTACCACCGGCAGCCGGTGAATCGATATGACCGAAAGCACCACCACCGCAAGTATTGATCACATTGGCGTGGCCAAGGTTCTCGAAGAAACCGACCAGACGCAGGGCATTCATGCCGCCGGAGATGATCGGTGTGGTGGCCTTCATACCATACCATTTCTGGTTGAAGTAGGTGCCCTGCCACTCGTCATTTTCAAGCATGTAGGCCAGCACGCGGTCATCCGCGCCGCCTTCCATCTTACCGTAGCCCATGGTGCCGGTGTGAATACCGGAAGCACCCATCAGACGCGCCAGTTTCATGTGTACCAGCATGGTGTAACCACGCGGATTCACTTCAGAAGTCGCCATGCCGTGGCCGGCACGATGATAGTGGAGGAAGGTATCCGGGAATGAACGACGGCAAGAGGTCACGCCAGCAGGCCCTGCCACGAAGCCATCCACGAGGAACGCCACATGATCGGCAGAGTTGTATTTACCAAACTCTTCCAAAATATACTCACCGCGCGCCACCAGCTCAAAATGGTCATCGGCCGTGATGTTGGCGGAGAAGAATTTCACTTCGCCGGTCTCCTGCTGGGCACGATCCATTGCCTGTGCAACCAACGGAATCACCTCTTTGGTCGGACAGAACGGCTGGTTCGCCTGCGGCTCATCATTCTTGATAAAGGTGCCACCGAGCCAGAAGTCGTAGCACGCCTTGGCAAACGGTTCCGGACGCAGACCCAGTTTCGGTTTGATGATCGTACCGGCGATATAGCCGCCATCAACTTCCGGACGTCCCATGGTCTTCCACATGCTGGAGATATTGGTCGCCGGGCCGTCGAAGTTGCGCACCATGCACTCCGGCATCATGAAGTCGAGCAGACGCAGGCCGATAATGTCGCCCATGCCCTGGTTATTACCGATGATCATGGAGGTCATGTGTGCCACACCATGTTTGCCATCCAGCAGGTTACGGTCGAACAGCTCAACCGGATAGGCAATCTTAATCAGGCCACCCTTGTCGCCAAAAGCATTCTCATCGATCTCATATACCAGCGCATCCACGCCGCGTGTAAAGTCATCTGTGGTGGATACTTCCACATTGGTACCGGTTGAAGATTCTGCAGCGACGTGCGCCGCGGTTGCCAAAAAGCCGTGACCCGGCTGCGGCAGCAAACGGTAAGCAGCCAACAGGTGCTTACCACCAGCGATCAAGTCCTCTTCTTTGAGACTCAGATCGGAATAACGATTGGATTGGTCTAATGCCATGATTGATGTTCCTCCATCTTATAATAAGTGAGCAGTCGCCGATTCGGGCTTCCCTCTCCTGTGCGGCGCTGCATCGTATGCTTTGTCTCCGCTGGGGGGAAGTATAAAAAGCACTTCCATAATGTAAAATCAGCGCTTATGATGCCGAGCATAATATTTACTTATGGTAGGTCACCATGAATATCACCCTCAAACAGCTAAGAACACTGGAAACCATTGTCGAAGAGCAGTCCTACACCGCCGCCGCCAAGACGCTGTTTATGACCCAGCCGGCTGTCTCTATGCAGATCAAGCAGATGGAGGAGCAGATCGGCCTGCCGCTCTTTGAACGCGACGGCAAGCAGGTTACCCCTACCGAAGCGGGCAAAGAACTACTCTACTATGCGCAGAATATCCGTCAGCAGCTTAACGAAGCAGCCAATGTTATCGAAGAGTTGAAGGGGCTAAAGCGCGGCAAACTGCATCTCACCATGGCTTCAACTGCCAACTACTTCGCCCCGCAACTGATCGCCGCCTTCCACCACGAATATCCCGCCGCCAAAGTCACCCTCGATGTCGCTAACCGACGCGGACTACTCGATGCGCTGGATCAGAATCGCACCGATATGGTCATTATGGGCAGGCCACCGGAGGGACATAAACTGCTCGGCACGCCGTTCATGGATAATCCACTGGTCGCCATCGCCGCCCCCAGCCACCCACTGGCCAGCCGTCGCCACATCACCCTCCACGAGCTGGCCGACAAACCATTCATTGTCCGCGAACAAGACTCCGGCACCCGCATCGCCGTGGAACGTTTCTTTGCCCGCCACGAACTGAGTCTCAATATCGGCATGGAGATGAACCGCTCCGAAGCGATCAAACAGGCCGTGATGGCGGAACTCGGCATCGGCATCGTCTCGCTGCACACCATCGAGATGGAGCTGGCGCTCAAGCGCCTAGTCGTGCTCAACGTCGAAGATTTCCCCATCCTGCGCCACTGGTACATCGTCCACCGCGAAGGCAAACGCTTCGCCGCCATCCCCGACGCCTTCAAAACCTTCGTTCTCCACCACGCCGAACAACTCATCGACATCAGCCATTTCGGCACAACAACAACCATCACACCGGAACAATAACTGCACACCCAATGACCCGTCAGCTTGTACATTGTTCCAAAATAAAGAGCATTGAAATCAGTGTCGGTCAATCCAAACAACTAGGAGTTTGTCGAGCTTAGCACCATCAGAGATGCACATTTTCACTGATATCGAACAGAAAAAGGGATCATCCGTTCGCGCATCAGCTATGCCGAACTAAATGGCGACGAGCTAAAAATAAACCCCAGTTATGCGAACATAACTGGGGTTAACTGGCGTCCCCAAGGGGACTCGAACCCCTGTTGCCGCCGTGAAAGGGCGAAGTCCTAGGCCACTAGACGATGGGGACCTTTAGAACGCGGCGAAGCATAGCGAGATGCAGGAGTGGGTCAATCACCAATATCTTCCCATCACCATCCGATGCATAATTTCACGATTGAGCACGTTTGACGGTTTTACGATGGGACGGAGCGGGCGGCATTTACTCTGTGGAGTCGGGCTTCTTATTGCCTTCATCAACCTGCATGCGAGCCGCCTGCTGCTGACCATATCGCTCCAAAAACACAGTAATATTGGCAACCACCAGCGAATAGACAATGATGCCGAACATCATGTTCATCACAGCGACAATGCGCCCTGCGGCGGTCACCGGCACAACATCGCCATAGCCCACCGTGGTAAGTGTCACAAACGCCCACCACAAACCGTCGGAAAATTCTTTGAATTGCGGGTTCACACCGTGCTCTAGCACGAAGGTGAGTGAGCCGAATACAAACACCAGTCCGAAAATCAGCGCCATGGCTGCCGGCAGGCTGTCACCGGAAAAGATCAGCAGGCGAATAATGCGATCTTTGTTGGCTCGAATGAGTACACCGACTTTGAGCGCCGGCACGAGATGCGCCAAGCGCAGTGCCATCAACATACGCAGCAACGGCGATGAAAGCAACACAATAATAGCCAGATCCAGCCAGTTCTCTTTCATCCAGCGATTGCGATCATCAGCGAGCCACCAGCGCAGAAAGAACATCACCACAAACGCCATCAACACGACCATCGTGGACCAGGAAGGCAGCGCGGCAATATAGGTCACGGCAATCGATGCGATGGTCGCAACAAACAGCCCGACATCGAGCGTGGTCTGCCAGAATTTTCGTTTGGTGATCATCGGATCCGCGCAGCGTTCATGGCGTCAAACAGATTTCAATTCATCCAACAAGCTCAATGTTTTTCTCCCGCCTTATGGCCAAAATAGAGCGCCAGAGAGACCAGAAAAATGCCGCCACCCATATACAAAATATTCAACGGATTCTCAAAAGTCACATGCAGAACGTTCTTGAAAAAAGCAACGATCAGAATCATGAGAATGACCTTGCCCAGTCGATCTTTCAAATCATCCAAGCTGTCAATTTGCAATAATTTTCCAGCGGCCGGATTGTCGTGCGCGCACTCAATCTTATCGATATGCAGCTCATACACACCCAGCGCAAAAATGAGCAGCACCATCGCCAGCAGGAAATCATCGACGGCAGTGATCACGTGGCTCACCACAATAGTATGGAAATTTTCATAGGTATGGCCGAATACATAGACCTCGATAAACTCAATCAACAACTTACCCATATCCCATGCGGAGAGAAAAAAGAGCAGCGCCATACCTATAATACAGGACCAGACAGCAAACAGCGTAAGATAACGCGAGCCCCATAATAGCCGTTCAAAAAAATCTTGCATATTCACCTCCCTATGAAAAACGCAATTTAATCAATAAATTTAATTTTTCAACTAACAAATCACATGAAGCAGAAACCCGCCTGCATCAACATGGCCAAACACCCGCCCCTTGCCGCACCAGTAGCGGCAAACCATCACAGAGATCCAGCACGGTCGTCGGCTCCATGCCTCCCCAGCCGGCATCGAGCAATACCGCATGCAACCCATGCAACTTGGCCACAAACAGATCGGGGTCATATGCCGGCAACTCCTCATCAGGCAGCTGCAGCGTGGTGCAGAGCAACGCTTCGCCGTGTTCAGCGAGCAACATCGCACAGACGGGGTGATTCGGAATGCGCACACCGACATCATGACGCTTACCGAAAATACGCTTCGGCAACGCCGAGCAGGCTGGTAAAATACAGGTATAGGCGCCCGGCAAACAGCGTTTGAGCAGCCGATGCGCCTGATTATCGATGCGCACATAGCGCGCAGCCTGTGAGAGATCACTGCAGATCAGCGACCAGTAGTGCGAGCGATCAAGACGGCGCAACTGACGAATCGCCGCAATCGCACTATTCGACTCCGGCCGACAGACCAGCACATAGGTCGCATCCGTCGGCATCACCACACAACCACCCGCTTGCAGACAAGCCACAGCGCGCCGAATCTGCCGCAGCTGTGGGCGATCCGGATGAATCCGCAGCCGTTCAAATTCACGCATCAGCTTACAGACCGTTCAACAGCCCACCGATACCAGCGCCACCACGATGGTGCTTCTGCTTCAACAAACCATCAATCACAGTAGGCGCCCGTTCGAGAACACTCTTCGCATCCAGTTCCGGTAAGATGGTCGGATCCGCCAACGCCCCGTGAATGTGCAATGGCACCGCCAAGCCTCGCGGTAATGCCGCCCCTCCCTGCCCCTGCAGCGTACCGACAATGCGCGGTTTGGCGTGGTAATCGAGCTGTTTTTGTACCAGATCGATATGACCATGACCCGTCACCCGCAACAGTGGTGATGCCATATAAAGGTCGCGATTATTGACAATCCCGTTGGTGATCTTGAAGGAGCCGGAGAGCTCGGCGAAGTCGGTCGCCTGCGGCGTGGTCGCTCTGCTACCGGGATGCGCAAAGCGGCGAATCGCGCCGGCAATATCATACCCCTTCAGCTGACCATCGCGAAACTTCACCTGACCATGTCCATGCAGCTGCGCCACTGCTGCTGTAGTCACGCCGACACCATTGAGATCACTATCCAGCTGCATCGTGCCGGTCAGCATCGAAACATCGGCAAATGCCTTCAAAACAGGCTCAGCCTGCACACCTTTCAGGTGCGCCACTTCCCGCCAGCGCACCGGGTACTGAGCCGCATTCAAGGTCAACTGTTCTTTGACCTGTCCGCCGGCCACCGTCAAGGTCAACGGGTTCAGACGGATCTGCCCCGACTCGCCACTTACTGCGGCCGAGAGATGGTGCATTTCCAAGCCATGCACAAACAGATGCTCCACATTCAGCTGCAACGACAATATCCATGGCACCAGAAAACGTAGATCCGGCTCTATCGCTGCTGGTTCACCGGCTTGGGAATCTGTCTGAGCAGTGCTCGCAGACTCAGCCGCCATAGCCTGTGAAATCCAGCCCATCGACTGCGACACATCGGCAGGCGGCGGAGCAACCGGCTGATGCAGCGGTTGCGGCAACCACGGATCGAGATGCAACGCCTTGGCATAGAGACGCAGGCGCACATTCGGCCCCTTGAAGCCCACCGCCCCTGTAGCAGTCAACAGCTCTTTATCCAGCATCAGCTGCAGATCTTTAATACGCAGCTGCGTCATATCCCCAGCAACAAAGGCACTCAACTGCACCAACTGCCACGCCGCCGGATGGGCGGCATAGAGCTGTTCGAGATCCGGCACAAAGCGACTCAACCATGTACGTGTCAAGCCATGGCTCTTGATATGCAGATTAAACTGCGGCTGCCCTGCCCCGGACTGAACCGGCAACTTCACATCACCCTTCACATCCAACAACGACTGCGCATCCACAGCCAGATGCAACTGATGGAGTTTCACGACGTGCGCAGAGGGCATCTCCCCTTGCCACTGCAACGCCAATTTGTGCGCCGCCTGCAGTTCAGCCCGACCATGCGCCAGCTTCACACCATCGGGATGCTGCTCCAGCTGCAGCTGCAATGATGCGTGTGCCTGCATCATATCGCCCAGCATCGCCGGCCAGCCAGCCAGCGATGTGTGGAAAGAACCCAGCGCAACATCAGGCAACGCCAGCGTCGCTTGGATCGGCAAGCGCATCGGGTCGAGCTGCGCCAAATCACCCAACGGACCCACCTGCCCCGCCAGCGAAAACGCATTCCCATCCAGCGCACCGTTCAATTTCACTGACACCGGCCGCGTCAACTGCACATCAGTCAGATTGAGCTGCAGACGGGTGACTTTGACCGGCGCCTGCTGACCGTCCACCCAGACGATCTCCCCATCGCTGATCGACAGAGATTCCGCCTGCAACGCGGCCAACGCCGGCAGAGCGCTGCCCGTTGAACCCTTGCCGCCCCCCGTTCCACCGGCTGGCGCAGACGACGTTGAAGCCTTGCCACTCCCCGCACTGGAGCCGATCAGATCGCCCCAGTTTCGCTCACCATTGCTGCGCCGCTCCAAGTAGATCGCCGGCGCGATCACCTCAAAATGCTGCACCTCGATCCGTTTGGAGAGCAGCGGCAGCAGCGCGAGTTTGATATGCAACCGTTTGATGCGCAGAAAATCACGCGCTGTCATCCCCGGCCGGTTGGCCAGATGAAGGTCGTCCAGCTCCACCCCCACCCATGGAAACAGCGAAGCGCTCATATGACCAATCGTCAGATGCCGCCCGGTGGCATCCTCCACTGCCTGCTCGATTTTTGTTTTATAAGTGTTGATATCGATAAAAAACGGTGCGCTCAATAGCGCCACCACCGTGATACTTAGAGCAATCAGGGCATAACGAACCCATTTACCTCGACTTCCGGTCATGTTTGACTCTCCATATAACAACGCATTCAGAATGCGGCTATCGTCAATGATTCAGACAAAACATGCAAGGAAAGGAGCAACATTTAGAGAGCAATCGCGCATTAAAATTGCTCACATTCATAATCATTTTGGAATCATTCTCTGCAGAAAAGCGAGATAGGAATATTAAAACAACTGGCGGAAGGGGTGGGATTTGAACCCACGGAAGTGTTACCTTCGCCGGTTTTCAAGACCGGTGCATTCAGCCGCTCTGCCACCCTTCCATTGTTATCGTTGTTTGACGATGAGCACCACACGGGCGACCCATCTACTGACGCTGTTTCACAACCCCGTCAATTTTCAGGTGCGCAAAGATAGCATGGCGCATGCGTAAGGCAACGACCGATCTATCCTCGACTGCAATCGCATATCAACACCTTACATCGAATCCTTAAAATTAATGCTAACAGTCGGATAATTCGATGATTTTTTGTCGAATATACTCACTATCACGCAACAGCACCGCACGCAAATCCAAGCGCTGCTGTTGCTGCCCCTCTTGCCGCTCATCTTGCCGCAATCCGCACTGAATCGGCGCACCCCATGCCACTTTTGCATGACCACGCCGATAAAATGCCGGCCACATATGTTGATGATCAAAGGGGGTCACCCCGGAGACGAAGAATGGGATGATCGGCGCTCCGGTCTCGGCGGCGATCAGTGCTGCACCCGGTAGCACCCGCGCCATCGACACCGGCGGATTGGCCGCCCCCTCAGGGAAAATACAGAGCACATTGCCGGCGCGCACCACTTCGATCGCCCGCTTGAGCGCCTGCCGGTTGGCGCCGCCCGGGTTGACCGGAATCGCGCCGACCATGTCAAAGCCCCAACGGATATACCACATGCTCTGATAATATTCGCGCGCCATCATAAAGGCGACGGGGCGATCGACACTGGCCTGAATCAGTAGCGGATCAAGGCCGGAGAGGTGATTGCCGGCCAGAATCAGCGGCCCGGCCGGCAATGGATGCAGCTGGCGCGGCAACCGATGCCAATAGCGGCAAAACAGACGATCCACACCCCGTAAAAAAGCATTCGGGCCGACCTGCTGTCCGATATTCTCCCCGTGCCCCCTCATGCCATCCGTTTGGGCGACCACACCTCGATCAATCGTCCTCTTTTTTATGCAGGCCAATGTGCGCATTGAACTCGCGATCCACCTGCTCGAGATCGACCGCATTGTAGAGAATCAACCGTTTGAGATGCTCATACCCCTCCAGATCGAGATCGTTGAAGTGTACGGCCACGAACTCGCCATCCGAACGCACCGCGCAACCATGTGCCTGAATCACAATCGGCTCCACCCCATCGCCATCGTCACCGAGAATCAAACGGATACTGCACAATTTCTCTGGATCAAAACGAGCATCGGACTTGATCCGCACACCATTGAGGCTCACGTCATAAGCCATGGCGGAGAACTGCTCCGAATCCCAGTCGATCTCCACTTTCACCTGCACGGAGACCCTGGAAAATTCACGTTCATTATGATTTTGCGTCATCTGCTCCTCCTCTCTTTACTGCTCAGCCGGCCGCAGCATGACACATGCCAACGGCGGCAGTGTGATGGTGATCGAGTGCGGCTGGTTCATCCACGCCTGATCATCGGCATCCACGCCGCCAGCATTGCCGATATTGCTGCCTCCGTAAACCTCCGAATCACTGTTGAGCAGCTCATCGTAGTGACCGGCAAACGGCACGCCGAGCCGATAACCGTGGCGCGGCACCGGTGTCAGATTCAGCACCACCACCACCGCATTGCCGGCCGAATCACGGCGCAGAAAGCTGAGCACCGACTGCTCGGCATCGTTGCAGTCGATCCACTGGAAGCCGGCACCATCGAAATCGATCGCGTGCAGCGCCGGCGTGTCGCGGTAGAGATGGTTCAGATCGCGCTGCATCAGCTGCAGCCCGCGATGCGGCATGAAGTTGGCCTGATCCCAGGAGAGGGATTCATCAAAATTCCACTCCGGCCACTGACCGAACTCCAGCCCCATGAACTGCAGCTTCTTACCCGGATGGGCGAACATGTAGGCGTAGAGCAGGCGCAGGTTGGCAAACTTCTGCCAGTCATCGCCCGGCATCTTCTGCGGCATCGAGCCCTTGCCGTGGACAATCTCATCATGCGAAAAGGGGAGAATAAAATTCTCGGTAAAGGCATAAACCATCGAAAAGGTCAGTGCATGGTGGTGGTAGGCGCGATGAACCGGCTCATGCGCAAAATAGGCGAGCGTGTCGTTCATCCAGCCCATGTTCCACTTCATGGTGAAGCCCAGCCCACCGAGATAGGTCGGCCGGCTCACCATCGGCCACGAAGTGGACTCCTCTGCCATGGTCACCGCGCCGGGAAAACGCTCATGCACGAGGCAGTTGAACTGCTTGAGGAACTCGACCGCTTCGAGATTCTCACGCCCGCCATACTTATTGGGCAGCCACTCCCCCTCCTCGCGCGAATAGTCGAGATAGAGCATCGAGGCGACCGCATCGACCCGCAAGCCATCGATGTGGAACTCATCGAGCCAGAAGAGCGCCGAGGCGATGAGGAAGTTGCGCACTTCATTGCGGCCGAAATTGAAGATATAGGTACCCCAATCCTTATGCTCGCCCAGGCGCGGGTCTTCATGCTCATAGAGCGGCGTGCCATCGAAACGTGCCAGTCCATGCGCATCTTTGGGAAAGTGCGCCGGCACCCAGTCGAGAAAAACACCGATCCCCTGCTGGTGGCAGTAATCGACAAAGTAGCGGAAATCATCCGGCGTACCGAAACGACTGGTCGGTGCGAAGTAGCCGACCGTCTGATAACCCCATGAACCATCAAACGGATGCTCGGTCACGGGCATCAGCTCGATATGGGTGTAGCCCATCCACTGGCAATACTCGACCAGCTGATGCGCCAGCTCGCGATAACTCAGATAGTCACCACCATCGCCGCCGCGCCGCCACGAACCGAGATGCACCTCATAGATACTCATCGGCTGATCCAACGCCTGCCGCTCAGGGCGGGCGCTGATCCAATCCGCATCCTGCCAAGTATATTTCTTGCAGTTGTGCACCACGCTGGCCGTCGCCGGCCGCAGCTCCATCTGCTGCGCATATGGGTCGGCCTTGGTGAATACATCGCCGTGTTGCGAGCGGATCTCGAACTTATAGATCTCCCCCTCACAGAGCCCGGGGATAAACAGCTCCCAGACACCGGAGGAGCCGCGCACCCGCATCGGGTGTTCGCGCCCATCCCAGTGGTTGAAATTACCCACCACCGAGACACGCGATGCCGCCGGCGCCCAGACCGCAAAGCCGACGCCCGCGACCCCCTCATGCTCACGCACATGCGCGCCCATGATGCGATACTTCTCAAAATGGTTCCCTTCGCCGATCAGATGCAGATCCATCTCGCCGAGGAAGGGTGAAAAACGATACGGGTCATCCAACTCCCAGCGATGACCCTCGCTGTTTTCGATGCGGAAGCGGTAATCCTTCTCAAACGATCCACCCTTCCACCGCTTCTCGAAAATATCGGTTCCTTCAATCCGCTGCATCGCCTGCGCACGTCCGCCGGCCGGCAGCAGCCACATCTTCTCTGCCCGTGGCTGGAAGGCGCGAACAACTACCCCGCCGCCATCCAGCGGGTGTCGCCCTAAATAGTTGAACGGATCATGCGACCGTGCCGCGATGATCGCTTCAGCCTCGGGGGGTAATGGGGATGGATTCATCGGAACACCTCACTCTTCACTTGCATCATCTGTAATGATTCAGCTTCATACTGGAACTGTTCAGATCGCCCATGAGCTGAACAGTTACCATCATCTCAGGTAATCACTGTCGGTTTATCGCGGCCGGTGAGCGCGTGCAACTGCGACACCTCACCCGCGGCGGCAATCATCTCAGCCAGCGCGTCCTGCGCGTCCATGCCATGCTTGCTCGCATCAGCCTCGAAACTCTCCAGATAGAGGCGAATGGTGGCGCCGCTGGTGCCGGTGCCGGAGAGTCGGAAGATGATGCGCGAACCATCCTCAAAGAGAATGCGCACGCCTTGGTTCTCACTGACACTGCCATCCACCGGGTCGGTGTAGGCGAAATCGTCACACGCTGCCACCGTGCGACCGGCGAGCTGGCTGCCGGGCAGCGTGGCGAACTGATCGCGCACCCGCTGCAACACCGCCGCAGCCGCATCACTCTCCACCCCCTCATAATCGTGGCGCGAGTAGTAGTTGCGGCCGAATCGCTGCCAGTGATCGGCCAGAATCGCCTCGACCGACTCCTTACGCACCGCCAAAATATTGAGCCAGAAGAGCACCGCCCAGAGGCCATCCTTCTCGCGCACATGATTCGAGCCGGTGCCGAATGACTCCTCGCCGCAGAGCGTCACGCGGCCGGCATCCATCAGATTGCCGAAGAATTTCCAGCCGGTCGGCGTCTCGTAACAATCCAGCCCCATCGATGCCGCCACCCGATCGACTGCCGATGAGGTCGGCATCGAACGCGCTACACCGCTGATCCCATCGCGATAACCGGGTACCAGCGTCGCATTGGCCGCCAGCACCGCCAGCGAATCGCTCGGTGTGACAAAAAAGTGGTTGCCGAGAATCATATTGCGGTCGCCATCACCATCGGAGGCAGCGCCAAAATCGGGCGCATCCTCACCATAAAGCAGATCAACCAACTCATGCGCGTAGGTGAGATTGGGGTCGGGATGGCCGCCGCCGAAATCCTCTTTCGGTTCGCCATTGAGCACCGTACCGGCCGGTGCGCCGAGCGCCCCCTCAAAAATCGCCTTGGCGTAGGGGCCGGTCACGGCATGCATCGCATCAAACGCAAAGGAGAAATCATCAGCCAGCAGACCGCGAATGGCATCGAAGTCGAACAACGCTTCCATCAACGCCAGATAATCGGCCACCGGATCGATCACCTCCACCTGCATCGCGCCGAGCCTCTGTGTGCCAAGCTGATCGAGATCCAGATCATCGCACTGGCAGATCCGATACGCCGCAATCTCACCCGTGCGCGCATAGATCGCTTCAGTCACCTGCTCCGGTGCCGGGCCGCCGTTGCCGATATTGTATTTGATACCGAAATCATCA
>Ga0256829_1001734_pt1 | contig 17322 bp, 9 predicted proteins | sample 131447metaG_FD_185979 | JGI IMG/M metagenome (GOLD analysis project Ga0256829, IMG submission 185979) | Hydrothermal vent microbial communities from Lau Basin, Pacific Ocean - 131-447 | ecosystem: Environmental > Aquatic > Marine > Hydrothermal vents | place: Pacific Ocean: Lau Basin | collected...
GTTTTGCAGTGCCTTTGCTGAGAAGCTAATCTCAATATTTGCATCATTTATAAAGATGTTGACTCTCTCTCCTCGTCTGACAAGGTCAAGCTCTGAAACATCTCGCATCGTTATAACGTGCCCACTTTGTATGTAGTGTCTGCTTTGGTATCTGTGTTTGTAGATATCCTGCAGGGGCATCGCTCTAAATTTATCTAACATTATACTGTTTTTTTGACAATTTTTACTCTCTAGAGGAGTCCCTTTGCGTATATCGCGCTTTGCTTTATAAATTGTAACATCAGCAATTATGGTGTAGTGAAAAAATATCTTTTGTCTTCTTGGTGTTTTAATGTAGAGTGTTCCATGACTGCGTAAATAGGAGTTTTTTTCAAAATGAATACTAAATTCTTGTGGTAAATGCTCCATATAGACATTTGGATGTACCTGTATAGACTTAATAGTGATAGAGTTGTATTTCGATTTGTAGAGTTGGGCTATTTTTTCTTTAAATTGTGTTGTATCTATAGGACTGCGTTTAGAAAACTGTACATAGCCTCTGTGTTTTGAAATATAGTCACTGTAGCCACTCTCTTTGAGCAGTTCTAAGACTCTTTTTGTTTTCACTCGCAGTGTGTGTCTCTGTGGCTCAAGTAAAAAGAGTTGTTTATCGTTTTGAGGCGTAGTTTTAACAATATCTGAGAGCATTACGGCACTCTTTTTAATGTAATACTGATGTTGTAAAATATTTTGTGAAAAAAGGCTTGTTGTTATGAAAAATAGGAGGAAGAAAACTCTTCTAAACATCTGTAGTCCCTCAAGTTGAGGATTATTTGAATAATCAAGTGGTACCAGAGAGGGGATTTGAACCCCTAAGCCGTGAGGCGGCGGATTTTGAATCCGCTATGTATACCGTTCCATCACTCTGGCGTATTTCTCTTTGAGATGAAATAATAGTAATTTATTACTTAAAAGTAAATAACATTTTGCCGATTTGCTTCTTAAGTGGAACTTTTATTGCTCAAGAGTGATAAATGGCGAAAAATATAGAATTTATGGAGGTATGTCATGCGTGTAACATCAAGTATGTATTACCAATCTCTTTACGGTACAAATAATTTAAAACTAAACAATGAACTTTTCGATGTTAACAAACAGATTGCCTCAGGATTGAAAATACAGTATGCACATGATGACGTGACTGCGTTTACAGAGACTATGCGTTTGGATAATGAAGTAACAACGCTTGGTCAAATTAAAAAAAGTACAGAGAGTGGTTACAAGGTGTCCAACCAGTCTGATGTAGTGCTTAATGAGTTTGAAACCTCTATGGACAGAATGCGTACACTTTTACTACAGGCGTCAAATGGCAGTAATAATGAAATATCGCAAGATGCTATTGCACAAGAGCTTCGAGGATTGGAAAAAAACCTTAAATCATTGGCAAACACCTCCATAAACGGACAGTACCTTTTTTCTGGTTCTGCGGTCAATGTCAAGCCTATAGATGATAATGGAAAATATCATGGAAATGACAAGTCCATGAACGCTTTTTTAGGCTCGAACAACCAGCAGGAGTATAATTTATCTGGAAAAGATCTCTTTTTGGGTGATGAAGTGTTGGTAAAACGAGAGATTGTTTCTAATACAAGCAATGTCAACCTTTTAGAAAAATACCCTGATTTGCAGGCAAATGCCAATGATGCAAAACCCCTGAGTCCATCGAGTAGCATACGTAATTTGATGGGCGATACAGATAATGTCGTAGACAGCGTAAACAATAAACACTTCTTTTATCTTAGAGGCACCAAGAGTGATGGGACTGCGTTTAATCAAAAGATTGCGATGAAAGATACCGATAAGGTTTCAGAACTCTTAAAGCAGATTGGGAATGCTTATGGCAATACACTTGATCTGGATCTTGTTAATGTCTCTTTAGATGCTACGGGTGGCATTGTAGTACAAGATAAGCAAAGTAATTCAAGTAAATTGGATTTTCATATGGTCGGGGCAACCGACTACAATGGAAATGCAGCAGATGTTACGAATATAGATGCGCTTGACAGTGGTGAGACGAATTTTGATAAAATTATCTTGGGCACATCAACAGCGCCAAATCCTAGCCTTTTTGTAAAAGAGTTTAATGTCTCCAATCTCACACCATCTAGTGGGAGCAGTGTAGCAAATATTAATGGCTTGGTGTACGATAGAACGGACTTTACAAAAGATGGCTCTTCTTTGAGTGCAAACGCAGCACAGGTAACACGTGTTGGGAATCAGTTTGCAACATCTTCAACACTGCTGTCTGAAGTAGCAGACCTCTCACAAGGAACTGCAGATACTCTTGATGGAACAAGCTTGAAACTTGTGGGAAAAAATATAAATAATGGCAATTACGATGTAACGGTTGACTTAAAAAGTAGTGGTTCTACATTTACAGATAATCTTACGGGTAAGACGTATGACATATTTAACCTTGATCAAACAGGAAGGGTGGCAACAGATGCAGACAAGGTGACCTATCAGCAGTTGATGGATGTCATAAATATGGCTGCAACCGATAGTTTTCCTGCATCGGATAATACTTCCGGAAATAAGGTACAAGAGGCACAAGATTATGACAGTGCAATCTCTCTTGCAGACCAGTCCGGTAGAACGGTTTTGAGTTATGATGGGAAAATAAACTTTAGCGATAGGACATCTCACGACACTTTAGCGACAATTTCCGTTTATGATACCAATAGTGGTACATTCGGAGGAGACTCTTCAGCTCTGACATTCAATACAAATGACTCTTTGACAATTCGTGATCCAAAAACAGACTTCTTTAAGACAATTGATGAGATGATTAAATCTGTTGAAGAGCATAAGAACTATCCTGATACTGCAAATGGAAATCCTCTAACAGTTGGGATTGAAAATGCAATTAAAAAAATTGATGATTTGCAATCGCATGTACAGCGTATGCACTCGAAAGTGGGAGCAAATTCTAATACACTGAACAAGTCTCTTGAGAGAACACAGCTTCTTGAAGTCAGTACTGTAACACTACGCTCTTCAGTTATTGATACGGATGTTGCGGAAGCATCGCTGCGTTTACAACAACTTAACTTGAACTATCAGGCTATGCTCTCAACAGTAGGAAAAATTTCAAAACTGAGTTTGGTTAATTATATTTAAATCAATAGCTATAAATTTTTAGCTATACTTCAAAGTATAATTTAACTCCCTCTTTGAAAGGTTTTTTAGTTTGAAAGATACTCTTTATATTATATTCTTTGGTCTGCTTATCTATTTTGGATTTTCTACAATTTTTGGGGATAGTGGACTGATGGGCTCCTATGGCGTGATTATCGCACACTACAATCTACTCTATTTTGGTTATGTTGCTTATATTTGGCTTTTTGCACTACTTATTCCACTCTATTTTTCTTATAGAGATACACGTTTTGATTTTCGGGTCGCAGAACTTATCATTGCCTCATTTTTACTGCTTTACTCATTTTTACTTGCACAGGCACTGCTTGTTTCAGGAAGTTTTCGCGGAAAATTCGGTGCTGATTTTGTAGATTTTCTCTCCCCTTATATTGGTGTGTTCGGATTGTGGGTGTTTTGGTTTATTATTACGGCTGTTTCTATCATTATACTTCTCGATAAGAGCTCTTCAGAGATTGCAGCAGCACTGCTTGCTTTGATACAAGAGAAAACAGCACGTCCTCAGGAGACAGAGTCGGTGAAAAAGTCGGTGAAAAAAGCCAGAAAGCAAACACCGAAAATCACTCAAGAAGAAGAGATAAAAGAAGAAACAGTAACACAAGAGAAGCCAGTAGTAGATGAGCCTTTAAACGCAGCAGATGAGACTGTAGAAGCATTGGAAGAGATAGACAAACCTGCCTACCTTCGAAAAGAGCAAACAAGCGAAGAGGAGCATAAAAAGACTATTTTAGATATAGCAAGCGAAGTCAAAGAGAAAAAATCTGCTGTAATAGTGGATGAACTTGAAGAGAACAAAAAACTGCTTGCTACCATAGAGACCGGTAAAGTTGATAAGCCAAAGAACTTTAAACTGCCTTCGATTGATTTTTTACAAAAACCAAAGAAGAGTTCGCACACTATAGATGAGAGTGAACTTGATGATAAAATTCGTTATCTCATTGATAAACTTGCACATTTTAAAATTGATGGAGACGTTGTGCGTACCTATGCAGGGCCTGTTGTCTCTACCTTTGAGTTTAAACCTGCAGCGAATGTCAAAGTAAGTAAAATACTTAATCTTCAGGATGATTTGGCGATGGCACTTTCTGCAGAGACCATTCGTATTCAAGCACCTATTCCCGGAAAAGATGTTGTGGGCATTGAGATACCTAATGATACGGTAGATACGATTTATCTGCGAGAGTTGCTTGATGATAAACTCTTTAAAGAGTCCTCTTCTCCGCTTACTATAGCGCTTGGAAAAGATATAGTTGGAAAACCCTTTGTCACAGACTTGAAAAAGCTTCCACATCTGCTCATCGCAGGAACAACAGGAAGTGGTAAAAGTGTCGGAATAAACGCAATGATACTCTCGCTGCTCTATAAAAACTCTCCTGACCAGTTGCGTTTACTGATGATAGATCCAAAGATGCTTGAGTTTTCCATCTATAATGACATTCCGCATCTGCTTACTCCTGTCATAACAAAACCAAAACAGGCTATAGTTGCACTGAACAATATGGTAGCAGAGATGGAGCGCCGTTATGAGTTGATGGCTGAGAGCCGTACGAAAAACATTGAAAACTATAATGAAAAAATCAAAAAGACAGGTGGTGAACATTTTCCGTATATTGTCGTGATCATAGATGAACTTGCTGACTTGATGATGACAAGTGGGAAAGATGTGGAGATATCCATTGCTCGACTGGCCCAAAAGTCACGTGCCTGCGGTATCCATCTTATCGTTGCAACGCAGCGTCCATCTGTGGATGTTGTCACAGGTCTTATTAAAGCGAATCTGCCATCGAGAATTTCATACAGAGTAGGGCAAAAGATTGACTCTAAAATCATTTTAGATCAAATGGGTGCAGAGTCACTTTTAGGTCGTGGTGATATGCTCTTTACGCCTCCTGGTGCAACTGGCCTTGTACGCTTACACGCTCCTTGGGCAACAGAAGAAGAGATAGAGAATATTGTTGAGTTCATCAAGTATCAAAGAGAAGCGAACTACGATAAAAGCTTTTTAGTTGAAGAGAGCGAAGGGAGTGCTTCTGGTGCATCAAATGAGTCATATGAAGAGCTTGATCCCCTTTATGAAGAGGCAAAAAATGTTGTGCTTACAGATAAAAAGACATCTATATCATATCTGCAGAGAAAACTGCAAATAGGCTACAACCGTTCTGCACGCGTGATTGAACAACTTGAGCAAGAGGGCATACTCTCTGCACCAAATGCAAAAGGTATAAGAGAGATCCTGTAGTGACAACGCCACAACTGCTATTTAAACAGTTACGCAACTCCTATTGTGTTGTTGTGAAAAACCTAGAAGCACTAAGTGTGGTGCAGATTCAAGAACTGCAGAAGTTTGTGGCGGACCGACATGGCTATTTTGACTTTGAGACCTTTACATTTTGCATTCAAAAGAGAGTTGCATTTACGGAGTTTGTGAAGCTCTTAGACTCTTTAGAGATAGTTGCAGATGTAGAAGAGCAGAGGGTGCGAAGCGTAGCAGAGTCAAAGCAAATAGGCTTTGGAAAGTACAAAGGAATGCTCTATAGTGAGCTGCCTGATTCTTACCTTTTGTGGTTGAAGAAAAACTATAATGGTGACGATAGAATAGTTATTATGGATGAACTCGCAAAAAGAGCCCTCTAGAGTGTTACATTTTCTCACATACTCCCAATAAAATAAAATTAAACTGTTTCATAATGTAGCACAGTTGCTTAACTCCCAAGACTTTAAGATATAATACTCACTAAATTTAAAATAGGAATTGTTATGGGATTTATTGAAGAATATAAAGCACATGTAGCAGAGAGAGAAGCGTTAGGTGTTCCACCGTTACCACTTACTGCTGAGCAGACTGTAGATGTGATTGAATCAATCAAAGTTGGTGAAAATACAGAGGAGATGCTTGAGCTTCTTCGTAACCGTGTTTCTCCGGGTGTTGATGATGCAGCGTACGTTAAAGCAGCATTTTTAAATGAAGTTGCTTTAGAAGAGCACCATGTTCCTGCAATCGCACCGGAAGAAGCAGTGCAGATGCTTGGTATGATGCTTGGTGGGTATAATGTAAAGCCATTGGTAAATTGTTTAACTTCTAAAAATGCAAAAGTTGTTGAAGCGGCAGTTGATGCACTTTCTCACACTCTTTTGGTTTATGATGCATTCAATGATGTTGAAGAGTTACACAAAAAAGGTGTAAACGCAGCGAGCCAAGTACTTGCATCTTGGGCTGAAGCAGAGTGGTTCACATCAAAACCTGCACTTGCTGAAAAAATCACTGTAACTGTATTTAAAGTTCCTGGTGAGACAAATACAGATGACCTCTCTCCTGCATCTGAAGCATTCACTCGTTCAGATATTCCTCTCCATGCAAACTCTATGCTTGCAGCAAAAATGGAAGACCCTATTGGAACGATCAATAAGCTTAAAGAGCTTGGTCATCCTGTAGCATACGTTGGTGATGTTGTAGGTACTGGTAGTTCAAGAAAATCTGGTATCAACTCTGTACAATGGCATATGGGTGAAGATATTCCTGGTGTTCCTAACAAACGTACAGGCGGTGTTATTCTTGGTGGTATCATTGCTCCTATTTTCTTTGCAACAGCAGAAGATTCAGGTGCACTTCCATTAGAACTTGACGTGACACAGATGGAGACAGGTGATGTGATTGACATCTATCCATATAAAGGTGAAGCACATAAAAATGGTGAGTGTATAGCGACATTCAACCTTCGTCCAAATACAATTACTGATGAAGTTCGTGCAGGTGGGCGTATTCCATTGATCATTGGTCGTGGACTTACTTCTAAAGCGCGTTCTGTTTTAGGTTTTGAACCAAGTGAAATTTTCCTAAAAGCTGAGCAACCTGCAGACAGTGGTAAAGGGTATACTCTTGCACAAAAAATGGTAGGTAAAGCTTCAGGATTAGAAGGTGTTCGTCCTGGTATGTATGTAGAGCCTGAGATGACAACTGTTGGTTCTCAAGATACAACGGGTCCTATGACAAGAGATGAGATCAAAGAGCTTGCAGCACTTGGTTTCAATGCTGACTTTGTACTTCAATCTTTCTGTCACACTGCGGCATATCCAAAACCATCAGATGTTCAAATGCACCACACGCTTCCAGATTTCATTGCAAACCGTTCAGGTGTTGCTCTTCGTCCTGGTGATGGTGTTATCCACTCATGGTTAAACAGAATGGTTCTTCCAGACACTGTGGGTACAGGTGCAGATTCTCATACCCGTTTCCCTCTTGGTATCTCTTTCCCTGGTGGTTCTGGAATCGTTGCCTTTGCAGCAGTTACAGGTTCTATGCCTCTTACTATGCCTGAGTCTGTTCTTGTGAAGTTCAAAGGTGAAATGCAACCGGGTATTACTTTACGTGACCTTGTAAATGCTATTCCTCATCAGGCAATCAAAGAAGGGCTTTTGACAGTTGAGAAGAAAGGTAAGAAAAACATCTTCGCCGGACGTATTTTAGAGATTCAAGGGCTTCCTGATCTAAAAGCAGAACAGGCATTTGAACTTTCCGATGCTTCTGCTGAGCGTTCAGCTGCAGCATGTACTGTACAACTTAACAAAGAGCCTGTAATTGAGTACCTTAAATCAAACATCGTTCTCTTAGAGCAGATGATTGATTCTGGGTATGAAGACCACAGAACAATCCGTCGCCGTATTGCAAAAATGGAAGAGTGGATTGAAAATCCATCACTTATGGAAGCTGATGAAGATGCAGAATACGCTGCAGTTATCGAGATTGACCTGAATGAAATCACTGAGCCAATCTTGGCATGTCCTAATGATCCGGATGATGTTGCAACACTTTCAGAAGTACTTGCATCTGATAGACCGACAAAAATTGATGAAGTATTCGTTGGTTCTTGTATGACAAATATCGGTCACTACCGTGCACTTGGTGAAGTCTTAAAAGGTGAGGGCGCAGTACCAACTCGTCTTTGGGTTTGTCCTCCGACAAAAATGGATGAAAAACAGTTAACTGATGAGGGATACTATGCTCTCTTTGGTGCAGCAGGTGCGAGAACTGAGATTCCTGGATGTTCTTTATGTATGGGTAACCAGGCACGTGTTGCTGACAATGCTGTAGTGTTCTCAACATCTACTCGTAACTTTGACAACCGTTTAGGAAAAGGTGCACAAGTATACCTTGGTTCTGCAGAGCTTGCAGCAGTATGTTCACTTCTTGGAAAAATTCCTACAAAAGAGGAGTATCTTGAACTTACAACGAAAATTCAAGGTAAAGAAGATGATATTTATAAATATCTTAACTTCAACCTTATTGAAAACTACAAGCTGAACTAAATTCACAGTGCAAAAATGGACTAAATCTATTTTTGCCAAGCTGAACTAAGTTTATAGTTTAAGAGTGGATGACATCCACTCTTACCTATTCTCGAATGAGATCGTAATCCTCAGGAATGTGAGGTGTAAATGCCTCTTTTTCTATCTTTTTATTTACTGCAACATCTTTAAAATCAATCGTCACACTGTTATCGAAATCATCTTTATATGCAATAGATATAAGTCTATCTCCCTCCATTGTAATAAAGTAATCCTTCTCTTTAAAATAAGCGATGTAGTGCATTTTATCTATTTTTTTCGCATGTTTTATAAGTGAAAAAAAATCAAAATTATCGCCTATTTTTTTTATAATAGCCTGTTCAAGTTCCGGTTCGACGACTATGACCTCATGTGGCAGAATATAGACCTGTTTATTCACAGGAGACTTGTATTCCCAAAGAGCAAATTGTGGTTTCGCTGCTTTTACATGTCCATTATAGACAATGGTTTTATTTTGATCATCAATAATATTTTGTTTGAAATCGGCTTCAAAATAGTGGAGGGTATCTATGCTCGCCTGTGCAGACACACCCAAAAGTGCTAAGAATAGTAACTTTTTCATTTCATTCCTTTAAAATGAAAGTATAACAAATTATTGATTTATACTATTTATAATATTTAATGTGATAGAATAAAAGCAATTTCAATAATTACTATATAGTAAATTATATAGTAAAACTATAAGGTTGCAAATGCTACAAGCATTCATGGGTAAAGTCTTTGGGACTGCAAATGACAGAGAATTAAAAAAATATTTAAAAAAAGTAAAGAAAATCAATGCACTTGAAGAGAAGTATGAAAGTTTAAGCGATGAAGAGCTTCAGGCTGCGTTTGAAGAGTTGAAACAGAGTGTTTTAAATGAAGAGAAGAGTCTTGATGATGTTTTATTTGACTCTTTTGCTATAACGAGAGAAGCATCAAAACGTGTCTTAGGTATGCGCCACTTCGATGTACAGCTCATTGGTGGTATGGTGCTGCACGATGGCCGTATAGCAGAGATGAAAACGGGTGAGGGTAAAACACTTGTGGCAACACTTGCTATTACACTCAATGCAATGACGAAAAAGGGTGTACACCTTGTAACTGTCAATGATTACCTTGCTTCACGTGACTCAAATGAGATGGCACCGCTTTATAACTTCTTAGGTTATAGTGTCGGTACTATTTTAGAAGATATGAATGATCCGGCTCAAAAAAGAGCTGCATATGAAGCAGACATAACATATGGTACAAACAATGAGTTTGGTTTTGATTACTTGAGAGATAATATGAGTTACTCAAAAGATCAGATGGTACAACGTGGACATAACTTTGTTATTGTCGATGAAGTGGACTCTATTTTAATTGATGAGGCAAGAACTCCGCTGATTATATCTGGTCCGACCAACAGAAATATGCAAGATTATGTGCGTGCAAATGAAATTGCAAAACAGCTTGAAAAAGAGACGCATTTTACTGTCGATGAGAAGGACAAGATCATTCTTATAACAGAAGATGGTATTACAAAGGCTGAAGAGCTCTTTGGCGTAGAAAATCTTTACTCTCCGGAGAATGCTTCACTGCCTCATGCACTTGATCAGGCTTTAAAAGCAAACTATTTATTTGAAAAAGATGTAGATTATGTTGTGAATGATGGTGAAGTTGTCATTGTCGATGAATTTACGGGACGTTTAAGTGAAGGAAGAAGATTCTCTGAAGGGCTGCATCAGGCACTTGAAGCAAAAGAGGCCGTAGAGATCAAAGAAGAGACACAGACTCTTGCAGACATTACATTCCAGAACTACTTTAGAATGTATGACAAGCTTGCAGGTATGACAGGTACTGCTGAGACTGAAGCGACTGAGTTTGCGCAGATTTACAACTTGGATGTTGTCTCTATTCCTACAAACATTCCTATTGCAAGAAAAGATTTGAATGATCTTATCTATAAAACTGAAGGTGAGAAATTTGGAGCTGTGATAGAGACCATTAAAAAGCTTTCAAAAACAGGACAGCCAGTACTCATAGGTACAGCTTCTATTGAGAAGTCAGAGGTACTGCACGAGCTGCTCAAACGTGAAAAAATAGCACATACAGTACTCAATGCCAAAAATCATGCACAAGAGGGTGAAATAATCAAGCATGCAGGTGCCAAAGGTGCAGTGACAATTGCTACAAATATGGCTGGTCGTGGTGTTGACATTAAAGTAAGCGATGAAGTAAAAGACCTTGGCGGTCTTTATATCATCGGTACTGAGCGACATGAGAACAGACGTATAGATAACCAACTTCGTGGGCGTTCTGGTCGTCAGGGTGATCCGGGAACAACACAGTTTTATCTCTCACTTGAAGATAATTTGCTAAGAATATTCGGATCAGACAAAATCAAGTCTATCATGGAGAGACTTGGCGTTGAAGATGGCGAATATATAGAGTCAAAAATGGTGACACGTGCAGTTGAAAAAGCACAGAAAAAAGTAGAAAATATGCACTACGAGGGGCGTAAGCAAATCGTTGAGTATGATGATGTGGCGAATGAACAGAGAAAAATTGTCTATAAATTTAGAAATCAACTACTCAGTGATGAGTATGATATTACATCAAAAATTGACGAGATAAGAGAAGAATGGTTGGCGAACCTTTTTGCCCTTGCTGATATTTATGAAGGTTCAGATACAGAAGATTTCAATCTTGAAAAACTTGCTGAACTTTTAAAAGAACAGGCAAATTTCGATCTAGATATTGAACCGCTTAAAGCTCTTGAATATGAAGCGCTTTTTGCAAAAGTACTTGAGAGTTTAAAAACTTCATATGATGAAAAAATGAGTGTTATCGATGAAGAGACACGTCAGGCTATAGAAAAAGAGTTTTATCTCAAAGAACTTGATAATGCGTGGAGAGAACATCTTTATGCTATGGATAATATGAAAACAGGTATTCGTCTACGTGCATACAATCAAAAAGACCCTCTTGTCGAGTATAAAAAAGAGAGTTTTAATCTCTTTAGTGAATTGATTAATGAGATTAAGTTCAATACGATTAGAACGCTTCATATTATTCAATTTCAAATGGAAACTGCGGAAGAAGAGGCTGCTAAACTTGCACAAAAACTTGAGGAAGAAAAACGTGCTCAAGAAGCATTAATGCAGCTCAATCATCATGACAATGTCGATATTGACAAAGAGGATGATGTTCTCGTTGTTGAGAAAAAAATAGCACGTAATGAACCATGTCCATGTGGAAGTGGTAAAAAATATAAGCAGTGCTGCGGAAAAAGTGGTCCGAAAAAAGGTGCATTTGCCTCTTGAAGAACTCGATAGTACCGTATCTTGTAAAAAGATTTTTACGCTTTGATAAAGAGCAGCCGTTTATCTTTATTTCGGCACTCCTTGCTTTTTTAGGTATTACACTGGGTGTCATGGTGCTTCTTATTGCCATGGCGCTGATGAATGGATTCGATAAAGAGTTCAAAAATAAACTTACTATTATGAACTATCCACTCACGGTGCTTCCAAAATTTTACGGAGCAGTCAATGAAGACCTGCTCATTGACCTTGAGAGTAAATTTCCAAATCTAAAGTTTAGTCCCTATGTGCAGTCATCTGTTATGGCAAGAAGTGGGCGCTCTCTGGAGGGTGGCTATCTGTTTGGTGTAAACTTTGATGATGAAAAAAATGTAAATTCTGTTTTGGCAAAAGCTATAGAGAATCATCATTTTAAAAAGTTTGAAGTACTCATCGGCAAAAGTCTTAAAGAAGAGTTTGATCTCGCTTTGAATGATAAATTAATGTATATATTTACAAATGTAGAGCCGGGTGGACTCTCTGTAACACCGAAGATAAAAAGATTTCGTGTAAAATCTGTTTTTGATTCTGGACTTTCTGCATACGATAAAGCCTACTCCTATACAACTTTAGCATCTTTGCAGACGATTTTACATATGCCTAGGAATGAGTATGACGGGATTCACGTTTATTCAAAAAATCCTCATGAAGATATTAAAAATTTACAAAAAGAAGTGCCAATCAGTGTCACTGTTCGTGGTTGGTGGGAAGACAATCTGAACTTCTTTGCTGCTTTGGAAATGGAAAAGACATCACTCTTTATCGTACTGATGCTTATTATCCTTATTGCTGCAATAAACATCATCTCATCGCTCCTTATGACGGTGATGAACAGAAGAGGGGAGATTGCACTACTGCTCTCTTTAGGTGCAACGACGTTTGAAGTGAAAAAGATCTTTTTGTATCTTGGTATCGTCATCGGTATAGGTGGTATAGTCGCGGGTACTTTACTTGGGCTAAGTGGTATTTGGATACTAGGAAATTTTGATATTGTCTCTTTGCCAAAAGATGTCTATCCTACATCAACTCTTCCACTTGATCTTAGTTTGCAAGACTTCTTTATGATTATTGTTGGTGCATTTGCAATCGTGGTTGCCTCTTCGTACTATCCTGCGAAAAAAGCAAGTGAAGTTGATATTCTTACTGTACTTAGAAATGAGTAGTGCTTTTTAGTAGTTGGTAGTATTTGCATCCTCTACAGCTTTTTTTATAAGCTTGTAGGGAAGAGTCAGAGTCCGTTTTATGATATTTAATGGTGCTACTGCTATATCTTTTGCAAGCTGCGTTTGCACCTTTGGATTACTTAATTTACCAGTCACCTTGAGTGTTGTGGAGAGGCTTTTCCCATCAAAGATTATGTATCCAACTAGAGGTATTTTTGAAACATCACTGGCAAGGTCTGTTTTTAAATTGAGTAATAGGTTGATTTTATCCTTTGTAATATCAGCATTCCCTTTCCCTACAATAGTCAATTCCTTGGAGTTAAGATAAAGATCTGAAATATGAAATAGTTTGTCCTTAGCGGAAAAGTTTAGATAACCGTTCTTCACATAAAGACCATCTTTGTTATAGTTTGGTAGAGAAAATGTAACCAAAGAGGGTACAGTGTTTATAAAGGCGAGAATGTTGTTAAGTAGTTTATAATCAACTATTGTTGTTTTATTAATGAAAAATATACCAGTATAATCATCTAAATGACCATGCATAGAGAAGTCCAATCTTCCACCCTTAAATTTTGAAAATGCAGAGAAGCGTTCCATAAACGTGTCATTAAAGTTCTTTCCATAAAGGTAAAATTCATCACCTGTCATTTTAAAACCGGCCTTTCCGTTTTGGTATGAGAGTTGGGCTGTGACAATATTATTGATATATTGTAAATAAATTTTATCAGAAATAACATACCGGTCTTTTCCAACATATAAAGAGGAATTAGTTGCGTTTAGATAGAGTTTTATTTTCTGTTTTTCTGTTTTTTTCTTTGGTTTTATTTTTTGAATATTAGCTATAAGACGGAGTACTTCATGGAGATTAATACTCACATCTCTTGGGTAAATTTTTATTTTATCTGTAATTTTAATTTTAACGTGTTTGTTTATTGACAAGTATACCTTTTTATTTTTTTTAATCTTTCCTTCTACTATATAGTTATGTATTTCACTATTTTTATTCATAAGTAATGCATATGGAGAGCTAATTTTTGCTTGAAATCTTGTTGCTGTTTGCGTACTCTTTCTATATACATGTACTTCTCCATTAGAAATACTTAAGAGTTTTAACATTTTTGAGTTTTTAGCAACTCTGTCGAGGGAATTAAGATAGAATTTCCAGCCCTCTTTGTCAGAGTAAAACTCTGCATTAAGCTGCGGAGACACTACAGTTACATTCTTATCAGTAAAAAATGCCTGCATACGGATTTTATTATTTTTATAGAGTATTTGTGCTGTTTTTGGTGTTTTTAAAATAAAGTCATTGAGTCCTATATTGACCTTATTAGAGTGCAAGAGGTATTTTGCATATATTTTTGCACTAATAAAGTTTCCAATGTCGACAGAAGTTCGTTTTAAAGAGAGATGAGAACCCTCTAGGAGGAGCTGGAGGTTCTTTATTTTATAGTCTGACCCATTGAGTTGTAGGTAGATGTCATTGCTTGCGTTTAGAGTCAACTCTTTTTGGTAGAGAATTTGAAGGTGTGCATCTGTCTGTGCAAGCGTTAATCCTCCATAGTGAAGCTTGAAAAGATCTACATCAAAGTGTATTGCAAAGCTTTTGAGATCTACCTGTCCGTTTACAAATGCTTTTGCTATGTCATTAAAAGTAAGTAAAACAGGAGGGATGTTGAGCTTTTTTTGCTCAAGATCAAAAGGCATTGAAAAACTTTCAAGCTGTAGTTTATGGTTTTTATAGATCCACTGTGATTTATCGATTGCAAGAAACTTCCTCTCTTTGGAAAGATGGTAAATGATATGAAATGGTCTGGTTGTTGTGTCTAGCATTAAACCGTTAAAGGCAATGGTATTGGCATCAAATCGGACAGAACCAAGTGATTTTTTTACATTATAATGCATTGTTACATTTGTATCAAGTATATTTTTGTACTTTGCGCGCATTTTATCGATACTTACAGCACTGTTGTGCAGATGAACGTGTGTATCAAAAACATTTAAATTGAGTCCAATATAGTCCATATTTGCTTTTGTTAGCCAAAAATCACCTGTGACATCTGTATGAATATTACGTAAATCAATATTTAAATGCATATCAGTCTTGACCACTCCACTGTTTTGCTTAAAAGGGAGCTTTATTTTATAAACAGAGAGTAGGTAGAGAATATTGTCATTTATCTGTCCATCAAGCTTGAGATATAAATCAAGCTGCTCATGTTTCTTTGTAAAGTCAATTTTGAGCCAACTTGTTTTAAGATAAGTGTTGTAAGTATATGCTTCAAGAGGTTTTATAAATAGTACTCCATCTTTAAATTCAAGAAGTGTCTTTTTTGAGTCGATGGGTGCAAGTTTTGGATGGTACTTATAGTGTAGTTGATGGACTGCTGCGTTTACATAAATGTGCTTGTAACTGTTTTTGAGATCGTTGAAGTCGATAGAACCATACATTGTGTAAAGTTGCAGACTTTTTGCCTCTATCGCATCATTTGCCCAGTATTTTACGCTTCCATTGAAGGGAATCATATTTAAAATACTCTTAATATCATCAATCTTGTCAGCTGCGGTGATACTAAAGTGTAGTTTTTTCTTATCTGCAAGTGCAAAGAGTGTTAGGTTCGCATCATCATTAATGGTTGCGTTTAACTGCGTGTAAAGTTTTGCTTCTTTTGTATCTATGATGAGACTGCCGTTGATTTTACTTTTAAATTTTTTGTCATTGAATGATTGTATATGTACTACATAGTTCTGCTGAGTCATCCTAAACGCAGCGCTCGCGTTTATGTCATTTTTATAATTAAAAGTGAACTCTCCACCCTCTTTTACAGAGTATCGCAGTGATGCAACTGTATCAGCCCTCTCTATCTTACTTATAACGATTGTGGCTATCAATGGTTTGAGCTTTGGAATAACTTTAAGGTAAGTATTAACATCTTGAAGTGTTACAGCAGTTTGAGCCTCTGTTGAAGGAGTGATTTGCAGTTCTTCTACCATAAAGTGCAGTTTATTATCGAGTCTAATGTAGATTTTATGGAGGTGCACATTTGATATATGAAGATTATCAAGATATAATCCATTTTGAAGAATAAAAAATGTAAAGAGTGAAAAGAGAATTATGAAAGAGAAAAAGCTCACGATTGCAAGGTATGTTTTTGAAATAATGCTGATTATAATTTTATCTCTCATGTACTACCTAAACAAGCCAATTCAAACCCCAAAAGTGCTCTATATTCCCAAGGGGTCTATAAATCAAATTATAACACAACTACAGCGTAATAATTACGATGTTGGCAAATTAGACTCTTATCTTTTGCGTCTCATTGGTTCTCCTCAAAATGGATGGATAAATCTGCAAACACTACGCAATACAAAAGCAGATTTTTTATATAAACTAACCACTTCCAAAGCAGCACTACAAAAAGTAACACTTATTCCGGGAGAGACTACCTATGTTTTTTTAAATGAACTTGCAAAGCAGCTCCATCTAAATGCAGCGATACTTTTAAAAGAGTATAAAGAACAAGCTCCCTATTCTGAGGGGGTATTTGTGCCTGAAACATACCAAATTCCCATTGGTATAGATGAACATCGACTTGTCAAATTATTGTTGTCACTCTCAATACATCGAGGTAAAGCATTGAGTGAGAAGATATTTGGAACCTATAATGAGAAGAAATGGTTTCATTATGTAGCAGTTGCTTCTATTATTCAAAAAGAGTCTGCAAATGTAAAAGAGATGCCTCTAGTGAGTTCAGTTATCTACAATAGACTCAAAAAAGGGATGAAACTGCAGATGGATGGTACGCTCAATTATGGAAAATACTCGCATGTAAAGGTTACAGCACGAAGAATAAGAAATGATATGAGTATATATAACACATATAGGCATAAGGGCATTCCAAAAGTACCTGTATGTACTGTAAGTGTCGAAGCTATCAGAGCTGCTATTTTCCCAGCTAAAACAGACTATTTGTATTTTGTAAAATCAAAATCGGGAACCCATAAGTTTGCATGTAACTATTCTACACATTTAGACAATATAAGGCATGCTACTAAATGAAACATATTTGAAATATATCTAAATCTTTTGGTCTGCTTTATCTAAATTATATATCTTAGTGTTATTATTAAACTTATAAAATATTACTGTGAGGACAAACCATGTCAAAAATCATTTGGACAAAGATTGATGAAGCTCCGGCTTTAGCAACATATTCATTACTACCAATAGTACAGGCTTTTGCAAAAGCTGCTGGAGTAGAAGTAGAAGGTAGAGACATCTCTTTATCAGGAAGAGTTAT
>Ga0256829_1001735_pt1 | contig 17318 bp, 17 predicted proteins | sample 131447metaG_FD_185979 | JGI IMG/M metagenome (GOLD analysis project Ga0256829, IMG submission 185979) | Hydrothermal vent microbial communities from Lau Basin, Pacific Ocean - 131-447 | ecosystem: Environmental > Aquatic > Marine > Hydrothermal vents | place: Pacific Ocean: Lau Basin | collected...
TATGTCGTTCGGTGCGATCTGAATGCCACCCTCCTTGTTGCGCTCGCGTGCGATGTACTCCCGCGTCTCTTGGAGGCCTTGGGTAGGCGAATAGGCGTAGGTATCGTTTTCTCTTGTAGCAAGACTGACAATTTCGCGAATCCACGCGGGCACGACTTCGCCTTTGGCAACAGGATCGCCGATATTTTCCCAGACAATAGGCGTGCCTAGGTCCTGCACGCGCGCGGCGAGGGCAACGATTTGGCGTATTTCGTAGTGTAGTTTATCAGCTCCCGGGTGAGTAATCTTTGCGCGCATAATGATAAATGATAGGGACTATCATACCACCCTAGCATTTCCCCCTACACTGTTATCTACCGCTTCGCCATAATGCTCTTACGATACGTATCAAGATGTTTTAAGACGACGCCTGTTCCGCGCGCGACACACCGATATGCGTCTTGGGCGAGTTTTGCTTGAACCCCCGTGCGGCGATAGACGAGCTCGGGGAGGTTTTTAAGTTGCGATGTGCCTCCGGTCAAAATAATGCCGTTGTCAATGATGTCGCTCGCCAGCTCCGGTGGCGTTTCTTGCAAAACCTTGCGCACCGCGCCCATCATCTCGCGCAATTCGCGGCTCATTGCCTGCACAAGCTCGTTCGTAGAAAGTTCAATAGTGCGAGGTAAGCCGGACACAAGATCACGCCCTTTCAGGGAAATTGTTTCTTCCTCTGTCACAGCGATCGCCGAGCCAATGCTGATTTTCGCCCCCTCGGCTGTTTTATCACCGATGGCAAGATTGTACTGTTTCTTTACAAAATCAATAATTGCGTGGTCAAGCCGGTTACCCGCGCACTTCACGCTTGTGGAGGAAACAATACCCCCCAGAGATATAACAGCGACATCAATGGTACCGCCGCCGATGTCTACCACCATGCGCCCGAGCGCCTCATGAATGGGAATACCCGCGCCAATAGCGGCAAGGATCGGCTCCTTAACAACAAACGCATCCTTTGCCCCCGCTTTTATTGCCGCTTCAATAACAGCCCGTTTTTCCGTTGAGGTGACGCCCGCCGGCACCGAAACGAGCACGAGGGGGCGAAAGGGATTCCAGCCGAGCGCCTTGCGGATGAAATACCGAAGCATTGCCTCTGTTACACGATAGTCCGCAATAACGCCGTCTTTCATCGGACGGTACGCGATAATGGTATCGGGCGTGCGCCCGATCATTTGTTTTGCCTCGGCGCCAATGGCGAGCACTTTGTTATTTTCCGTTGATACGGCAACGACGGACGGCTCGTTGAGCACGACGCCTTTCCCGGGAACAAAAACGAGCACGGTAGTCGTGCCGAGGTCAATGCCGATTTTGGGTGAGAAAAAAGACATACGGTGTGTGCGCACCATCATACCGCGCCCGTGATTTTCTTGCCAATCCCCTCATGACGAAAGGGTTTTTATCTGTTACTCTAGACCTATGCATCGCTATTTGTTTTGGGGCATCGTTTCTTTAAGTGTTGTTTTCCTCCTCGCTCTGGGGACGGGATATGCTCTGGGATACCGCATTGGCCCGGGCATTACTCTCGTTAAAGTACGCTCTCTCACGATTACCCATCTTGTACCCGGGGCAACAGTTTTCATTGACCGCTCTTCGCGCGGTACCGCGGCAACGAGCACCATGACACTCGCCCTTGTCCCCGGCCATCATGCCGTCCTTATCTCCGCCCCCAATACATGGCCGTTCTCCACAATTGTAACGATTCCAGAAAATAAAAATGCGACACTCGCCGCTTTCCTTATTCCGCATACGCCAAACGGAACACTCCTGGAAGGACCTGCGGCAAAAACTGCGCGCGCTGCCGTTGCCCATACCGCGCTCCCCACAATCACACACCCCCTTGTAATGGAAAACGGATGCGCACTCGTCTCGGTAAACACCGCAAACCAAATTATTGCCGCTCCCACAACGACGCCGGCATGCACGCCTCCACCTTTTCTCTGCCTGGATAATTCCTGCGCGCCCACAATCGTCTTTTCTCCTAAAGAAAAACCCACGGCTGTCCTTCCCTACCCCGGCCGCCAAGACGCTCTTCTGGTAGGTATAGGAAAAGTAATCTACGCGCTTTCCCTTGACCCGCGCAGCCCCCAGACGTTTGCGCCGCTTCTCCAGGGAATATCTCCCCGCATTGCCACTGATACGCAGGGGACCGTTGTCGTAGATCAGTCGGCAGCCTATAAGCTCACTTTGTGAGTATGTTCGTCATTGACGTTATTCCCTTTGCCCGCGGCGCTCCCGAGGGCTCCCTTTCTTATCGCTCGCGCTCACCCCTTCCCCCGGGCACTCTTGTGTCTGTTCCCCTCAGAAAAAAGGAGGTACGGGGGATGGTTGTCGGGTGCGCTAATGTCCGCGAAACAAAAGCTGCTTTAAAGGCGGCGCCTTTCCCCCTGCGCGCTGGCACACCGCGAACTGAGGGAAAGATACCCGTGTCTTACCAAAAAATTGCGCGGGAAATTGCGTTTTGGCATGCGGCGCCTCTGGGGGATATTTTCCGCGTGCTCATCCCAGAGATTTTTACCCGGGAAAAATTTCCCGCGCGCCTTGCGCGCGGGGCAGGCGCGCGCAGATTTTTTATCGAAAAACCCTACCAGAAACGCGTGGAGGAGTATAAGAAAATTATCTCTCAGGCAGGCGAGGGATGTGTTCTCCTTGTCGCGCCAACAGCTGTAGAAGCGCGGCGCCTTGCCCAGGAATGGGGCGGTACAGTGCTCACAGGGGAACAAAGCGCGCGCCAAAAAACCCGTGCATTGCGTGAGGCGCGAGGCGCGCGCCTCGTCGTTACGACACCGGCTTATTCTTTCTTGCCGCTTGAAAAAATAAAAGCGGTTATTATTGAGAGGGAGAGTGCGGCGGGTTATGAGCGTCTTACCGCTCCCTTTCTTGACTGGCGCATTGCCCTGCGTTTCCTGGCGCAAGAAAGGCGGATAAAAATCGTAGAAGGAGACTATCCTCTGCGTCTTGAAACGCGGCGCGTTGCGGGGGCCGCTCTTGCCTATTCGCCCGACCACTCCCTAGAGGTAGTCTCTCTTGCGCGAGATAAACAAAAGAGAAACGCCCCGCCACCAGAACCCTTTTCTGCCGTTCCACCTTCCTTGCTCAAGGTGCTTGCCGAAACGATGGCGCGCGAGGGACGCGCCTTTGTCTGCGCCATGCGCCGAGGGTACGCACCGGCAGTGGTTTGCCGCGACTGTGGCGCAACTGTACGGGACGCGCAAGGGCGTACTCTCTCCCTTGCAACCCTAAACAAAAAGCGCGTATTCCGTACAGCGGACGGGGCGGTGATACGCGATGCGCGTACCGTGTGTGATGTATGTGGAAGTTGGAATCTTTTGCCCTTGGGTGTTGGCGTAGAGCGCGTTATGGAGGAACTTACTCGCGCGCTTCCTCACACGCGCATCCTTCGCTTTGACGCTGATACTATCAAGACGCCCGCGGCCGCGCGCCGCGCGGCCGCGGGCTTTCCCCACCCTCGTACCATTATTGTCGGCACCCCCATGGCTATACCGTGGATTGACCCACGCGCCCCTATAGATTTTGCTGCCATTGCTTCGGCGGATTCCCTCCTCGCCCTGCCCTTTTGGCGTGCACGAGAGCGTTTCATCCGTCTTGCCTTTGCTCTTGCGGAGAGATCCGAGCGCACTCTCGTCGTCACGCGCAGGCCAGACGACACAACGGTAAAGACCCTTCTCGCGCCCCGCTCAAACGAATTTTTTAAAGAAGAAGATTCTCTCCGCGCCCTTGTGGGTTATCCTCCCCATGGGCACATTCTCACTATTCGCGTACGCGGCACGCCTTCCACTCTTGAAAAGGACGAGAAACTCATTCGCTCCGTGTCTCCTTCCCCCCTCATCCGTCTCCCCGACCGTCTTGCCCGCGGTACTAAGAAAACTCTGCGCTTAAGAACGCTTATTTTAAAAAGAGGGCCGCAGGCATGGCCTGAGAGAGATATCTCTCGCGCCCTTGCCGCGCTTTCTCCCCGTGTATCTGTTGAAATAAACCCGGAATCCCTTTGGTAAAAATCCGTGCAGGGGTTGAATTATTTTTTAAATGTAGGGAAGAGGCGGATGCGAACTACCCGTGAGACCAAAGGTGTTGGAGACAATATTCACGAGACCCCATAGGGATACCATAATAAAGAAACCAATAAGGCCGTATATCACTAACTGCTTACCTTTCTTTTGTTCTTCGGGATTATCTCCGCCTGCGATAAAGTAACGGAAAATCCCGAAAAGGAAAACAATAAAGGCAAAGGCAAAAATGAGAGGGACCAAGACGCCGTTGATAAGAGCGAGGAGAAGAGCGGCAATACCCACGGCGCCGCCGCTAAAGTTAGCACACGAGCCGGAGCCGACATTCAAACCGTAGCCGCCGGTAGAGGTATACCCGCCGCCAAAGTGAAGGTTTCCTATTTTGAAACAGTATCCGGCCGCAGAAAATCCCGGTCCAGCAACAACATTGAAGCCACTCCCCCCATATTGAGCAAAGGTAACGGAGGGAACAAAACTCCCCCCCGCAAGGATAAGGATAAAGAGAAGTGAAGCGAAGCGACGCGTGAGTGCGTGATGTGCAGATCGGGAAGAAAAGGGCAAGAAAAAGATAGACATAGGTGTTTTCTCTGTTAAAGACGAAATGTGTAGAGGGCGAGATTGACGATTCCCCATACTGAAAATAATAGTACCATGCCGATAATCCCCCACAACATAAAACTGTGCGCATTCTGCTGTTTCGCCGCGTCATCGGTACTCAGAAAATAGTAGTTCACAATACCCCAGAGAAATGAAAGGAGCGCGAGACCAAAAATAAAAGGTACAACCATAAAGTTAAGAAGAAAGACGATATAGTCAACAAAATGGGCGAAGGTCATACGTTTAGGGCGCAGCCGTAATCGCACCTACAGTTGCTTGGATTCCCATTGCAATCGCCTGTGCCCCGAGGATAATGAGAGCGCCCACGAGTGTCCACAGAAGCATAGAGCGCGCCTTTTCAAGCTCGCTCGGGTTGCCACGGGCGAACACGAAACGGAATCCCACTATAATTACCATGAGGACGACAATAACGGATCCTATCTTGACAATGAAAGAGAGAAGAAGAATGAGGAGTTCCTGAATAGAGTTAACTTTGAGGGGATTGTACAGATGGGGTTTATTACCTGCCTTATTACCGTTTGGCGCAGGCGAAGATGCGGAGGTCGGCGCAGGAGAGGTTTTACTCGTATTACTGATAAAAGCCGAGGGCGCGGGCGCGCCAGAACTTTGGGGAGGCACGCAAAAATAACTATTCCCTGTCTGAGAAGTGTATTGTTGGCACACAAGGCCGGGAGCACAGATACTTGAACCGGGCGTACAGGCGCCACCCTCCGGAATAAGCGTCGCTGCCAAAGAGGAAAAGGGAACGAGAAAAAGCGCGACAGAGAGAGAGAGGGTAATGAATAAAGCGAGTCTTTTCATTGTAAAGAGGCGTTAATTGCCTGCTCAGCATTGGTGAGAGCTTGGGAGAAAGAAGCACTCCCCGCCGTCACACTCTCAATCATACGAGAGAAAATGCTGTTTGTCGTTACTGGCGCTGGGGACAACCAGGTGCGGGCCATAATCGCCGCCGGGTAAACTACGGCGCTTACCGGATCGTTCGGAGGGGCCGCAAGCAGCGTGCGGCGCGAGGGGGCAAATCCAAAAGTGCTTGCAAGTACTTTTTGCGCCGAGGATCCCGCAAGCGCAACCGCGGCAAGGAAGGCGCCACGCGCGTTAGAGCTCCCGTGCGGAATAGCAAAAGCATAAACCTTCGCATAGACCGTCTTATTATTTCCAGCTTGAAGCTGCGGCACGGGCGCGACATCAAAAGAAAGGTGCGGATTTGCTGCGGCTAAGAAAGAGCCTTCAGACGCGTAGCCAAGATAGAGCACCTCGTTGCCAGACAGAAACATTTGCTGAGAATCAGGGAGGGTGCTATTCCAGGTATAGGACACCTGCGTGGGGTCAGAAAAAGAGGTGTAAAAACGGAGGACTGATTCTCCCGGCGGCACACCATCAACTGTGTTGGTGCCCTGTGCGGCGCCAAGAGAAACGGTATAGCTGCCCTGCGCAGAGCGCGAAACAATGGGTAATCCCGCCTGCAAAAAGAGGGTGGAGAGGATCCCCTGCGCATCGTGGACATTCGCATATGTCCCCAGAGCAATAAGCGCTTGGGAAATATTTTGTGAGGGGGTGATTTGGGCAACGCGCGGCACAAGACCGGTGAGGGCTTCCCAGGTCTTTGGCGGCGCAGCGATACTCGCCGAAGAAAGGAGGGCTTGGTTGTAATAGAGCATCAGGGGATCAATCCCCACAGGAATGCCATAGATGCCCTGAGGGCTGAGAAAAACGGTCGCCGCATCAGCAAAGGTATTAAGGAACGTGCGCTCGGGAATAGTGTTATAGGGAATGGGAGATAGGGCGCTCGCGAGCGCGTCAAGGTTTTGCTGGGAGATAAGGATGAGGTCGGGCGCGTGCCCGCTTGCAATCGCGGATGTGAGCTCCTGGGCAAAAGAAGACACGGGTTTTTGGATATACGATATGCTCTGAAGATCCTGGTTTCCTTGAGAAATAGTGGCGAGAGCATTGCGCATCGGCGCAGCAGGCAGGGTACCCCATATTACTACTTTACCAATCGTTTGCGCTTGCTTATGGCTTCCGGAGGATGTGGAAAAAATGAAAATGCCAAAGAGGGCGGCAAAGAGAAAAATGCCGATAAGGACCGCTTGGAAAGTTGAGATATTTTTCATGGTGCAGTAAAGATCATAGCGTAGTGGTGGGAACCCGCGTCAAAACTCTTTACCTTTTGGAAGCCCAAAGAGGTAAAGAGTGCCTCTGCCTCTTGCGCGGGAATAACCTTGTCCGCAGAAGGACCGAGACCCCCGTGGGAACCTGTCCAGTCAACGACAAGAAGAATTCCCCCCTTCTTGAGGGTGCGGGCAATCTCCCCGATAGCCGCGTGGGGATTATCCAACTGGAAGAGAACGTTGGAAAGGATCGCGGCGTCAAGAACGCGGTCACGCAGTTTTGTTCCATACATTTTCTCAAAATCACCCCAGATGGTTTCAATAGTGTGTATATTTTGTTCGTCCGCACGAGCGCGAATGTGTTTGAGCACATCCTCCTGGACGTCAAGGGCGTATACGCGCCCTTCAGAACCCACTCTCTTGGCAGCTGCAAGAGTATAGTGCCCGGATCCTGCACCAAAGTCTCCGACTTTCATACCCGGGCGTAAACCCATTTCCCGCACCATTGCTTGGGGGTCAACAAAATCCATTAAGGAAATTATACCCTATCGCCTCGTGTGTGCGAGGGAGTAATAAACAGGCTGCGCGGCACACTTCCGTTGAGCGGATTAGAGCACCACCATGCTCGCGAGGGAGTCACCGGCGCGCATTTTCATAATGCGCACACCCTGAGTTGCGCGTGAGAGTGAGGGCACCTCGCTTGCGCCAACGCGAATGACTTGCCCCTTGCGAGAAATAAGAACAATCTCATAGTCGGAAAGATCATCAACAAGAACACGGGAACCGATAACCTCTCCCGTTTTCGCGGTCACATCGGCTGTTTTAATGCCCGAGCCGCCCCGCCCCTGCACTTTGTATTCAGAGAGAGGGGTATGTTTACCGTAACCCTTTGCCATCACAACGAGGAGAGAAGCGTCCTTGGAATCCGCCGGCACTACATCCGAGGAGACGATCTTGTCCCCTTTCTTGAGGGCCATGCCGCGCACACCGGCAGCACTTCGCCCCATTTGCCGCACGTCTTCTGCATCAAAGCGAATGGATTGCCCATGGGCCGTAACGAGCGAGAGAGTGTCAGCATCAGACACGAGGTGCGCGGACACGAGTCGGTCGCCCTTCTTGAGCGAAAGGGCGATAATGCCCGACCGCCGTACATCTGCGAAATTCTTCGCGGCAACCCTCTTCACTACGCCCTCTTCTGTAACGAAAAATACGCTCAGGGCGTCGCGAGCAGCGCCTTTGGGTACAGGGAGAACAGATGTCACCTTCTCATCCGCCGCGAGGGGAAGAAAATTCATAATACTCTTGCCCTTTGTCGCGCGGCGCCCTTCGGGAAGGTCATACATTTTTAGCTGATAAACCTTTCCGTAATTAGTGAAAAAGAGCAGGTAGGAGTGCGCAGACGCGACAATAAAATGCATCACAACATCCTCTTCCTTCGTGGCAATATCAATGACACCCACGCCCCCGCGTCGCTGTTTCTTGTATTCATCAGGATTTGTCCTCTTCACATATCCGCCCTGTGTCAAAACAAGAACAGATTCTTCATCAGGTACCAAATCTTCAACGGAAATATTCTTTACTCCGCCAGGAATGATCTTCGTGCGACGGTCATCGCCATATTTTTCAGCAATAGCAGAAAGCTCTTTTTTGATCACGGCGGCAATCTTCTTGGGCGAAGAGAGAATGTCTCTCAACTCTTTGATAAGCGCCTGAACCTCGGTAAGCTCATCTTCAATTTTCTTGCGTTCAAGACCCGCGAGAGTTTGAAGGCGCATCGCGAGGATAGCCGCAGTCTGTGCCTCAGAAAACTTAAACTTCTTTTGAAGAGCAGAGGAAGCAGCGGGCACATCGGGAGATTTCTTAATAATAGCGATCACTTCATCTATGTGGTCAAGCGCCTTGGAGAGGCCTAAAAGAATATGCTCGCGCGCTTCAGCCTTACGCAAGTCAAACTCTGTCCGATGGCGTGTGACTTCATGGCGATGGGCAACAAAATTTTCCAACATCCCTTTTAGGGAGAGGGTTTGCGGCACACCATCCACGAGAGCAAGCATATTGTAATGGAATGTGCTCTCCAGTTCGGTATGTTTATAGAGAGCGTTTAAAATAGCTTGGGGATGCGCCGTTCCCTTAAGCTCAATAATGACGCGAATATCATCGGTTGATTCATCGCGCAGATCCTTGATACCGTCTATCTTTTTATCGCGCACAAGATCCGCAATGCGTGTAATGAGATCTGCTTTATTCACCCGATACGGCACTGACGTAATAATGATGTGGGTTCCCTTCTTATCCTCCACGATTTCCGCCTCGCCCCGCACGACAACGCCCCCCCGTCCGTTGGCATAAGCGTGGGCAATGTCGGCTTTATTAAAGGCGAGGCCGCCAAGGGGAAAGTCAGGACCCTGAATAAAGGAGAGGAGGTCCTCCGTTGTCGCCTCGGGGTTATCAATAAGGTGGATAACCGCCCCGACAACCTCGCGCATATTGTGAGGGGGGATGTTCGTTGCCATACCCACCGCAATACCAAGCGCCCCATTAAGGAGCAGGTTGGGAATAGCAGCGGGGAGGACCTCTGGCTCATTGCGGGTTGCGTCATAATTGGGGCGCCAGGTGATGGTTTCTTTCTCTATGTCGCGCAAGAGTTCCTCTCCCAGGCGAGACATTTTTGCCTCGGTATAGCGCATCGCCGCCGGTGGGTCGCCATCAATGGATCCAAAATTACCCTGTCCGATAACGAGGGGATAGCGCGTTGCAAAGGGTTGTGCGAGCTTTGTCATCGCGTCATAGACAGCAGTATCACCGTGAGGGTGGTATTTACCGAGAACGTCACCGACGACAAGTGCTGATTTGCGGAACTTAGCCGAAGCGCCAAGGCCCAGTTCACGCATCGCGTAAAGAATACGGCGATGCACGGGCTTAAGGCCGTCGCGCACGTCAGGAAGCGCGCGCGCCGTAATAACGGACATTGCGTAGTCCACATAAGACGAGCGCATTTCCGCGACGATATTTTGGTCAATGACGCGGCTCCCTGAGAAAGGAGCCGGCTTGGGCATATTCTGCTCATTCTTTCCGCGCGCCATGTTTTAAAAAGGTATAACGGTGTGTTCCGGTGTCGTTGTTGCCCTATCGGCAGGTGGCACGGTAGAAGACTCCCCCACTGTCACGATCTTGAGATGGGGCTTGGAGTTGGGGGTGATAGAAGAGTGAGGAGGTGTAAACGCGGAAACGGCTGAACCAAGAAAACTGTTTGTGCCCGCCTGCGTATATTTTTGCGCGTTTTGTCCTGCTTGCGTTGCAAGAGAGGACGCGCCAGAAACAGACGGCGGAGTTGTGGGTGCAAGGATGCCCGTTGTCATGAGAGATGTACTAACCCATACTCCCATAAGGACAAAGGCAAAGACCGCGGAGCTTCCCCACGCAATGCGTTCACGCACGTGTTCTGGTTTTGCACGGAGTCTATGAATGAAATTTCTCATACATTTAAGCCGTTACTACTATAATAGCACTGTTTTTATCCAGTACGTCTTTCTTTTTTAGGGTAAGCTTATCTGTCTTTTCTGCTGTCCCACCCTCTTCCTTTAAGAATTTTTCAAGCGCGTCTGGCGCACCCATTCCCTTCCAGTGCATAGGAATAATCACGTGCGGCTCAAGAGACACGGCAAGCGCATAGGCGCGCGAGGCATCCAACACACCTTCCCCGCCCACCCCAACAAAGAGAACGTCAATTCCATCAAGAGATTCAAGTACGCCTTTGGAAATCTCCTTATCAGACAGGGCGCCAAGGTGAACGAGAGTCATTCCCTCAAGGTGAACAGCGTAAATGGTATTAGGCGCTGACTTCTCACCCGCGGCAAGACCATACTGACTTGAGGAAAGAAATCCCTGAACAGTAACGCCCGCGTATTCATATTCGCCCGGTCCCTCTATGGCAAAGGGTTTTCTTTCTCCATAGGCAACTTCCTCAATGCCATTCATATCCTTGTGGTTACGCGATACAAGGGCTATATCAGCACCAAAGCGCACCGCGGGGAGCGTTCCCCCCTTCGCAATGGGATCAAAGACAATCGTGAGATCGCCGAAAACAACCTTAAAGCACTGGCCGCCGTGGTGGGTGATAACCATAGGTACTATTTTAGCATAAAATAGGCGGAGAGAATAGCTATTTGTACTGATTTCTCAATGAGATAAACGAAATAAATCGCACGGTTGTGTATGTGTGCGGCAGACGGTTGGCTCAATCCTCGCCCCCATCCGTACAAACGAACGATGAGGTACCTTTTTCTATTATTTACAAACTCCTGCCCTTTTGATACCCTTCAGCGTGTACTGCAGAGACGGCCTTAGAAGCCGCGCGTGGGCTAGCCCTGAGATTTTCTGTCTCAGTACCCACCGCAAACCCGTCACTGCTTCAACCAATGATTAAAGAACAAAAACAGGTACCGCTCACAAGTGGAGTAATTGATCCCACGCACCCTCTCGCCCACCTTGCTGAAAAAATACCGACGCCGCCACAAAAAGGCGACCTCGTGGAGGGGACCATTATCGCCCTTGAACGCGGACGCGTGTATGTTGATCTCCCCCCCTTTGGCACGGGCATTATCTATGGCCGCGAATATTTGAACGCGGCAGATGTGCTGCGCAAGGCGAACCCTGGCGATACTATTACAGCAAAAGTCGTTGAACTCTCGGGACACAAGGGCTATATAGAACTATCTTTGAAGGAAGCGCGCCAAGCGGCAATTTGGGGCGAAGCGGAGCAAGCCATTGCGGCCGAAACGATTTACACCCTCCCCGTTGAGGAAGCGAACAAGGGCGGCCTCATTATGACGTGGCAGGGTATCCAGGGATTCCTGCCCGCAAGCCATCTTAGTAAAGAGCACTACCCACGCGTTTCCGATGGCGATAAAGACAAAGTCTTTTCTGAACTCCAACAGCTCGTGGGGAAAACGCTCTCAGTACGCATTATTACGGCTGATGCGCGGGAAAATAAGCTCATCTTTTCAGAACGTTCTGGCGAGGAGAGCGAGGAGCGCGCCTCGCTCATTGATAAGTATCACGTGGGCGACGTTCTTGAAGGTGAAGTGACAGGCATTGTGGACTTTGGCGTCTTCGTAAAGATTGAGTCGGGGCTGGAGGGGCTTGTCCATATTAGCGAATTGGATTGGGGCCTCGTAGAAGATCCCCATGCCTTCTGTAAAGTCGGGGATAAGGTGCAGGTGAAGATAATAGAAATAAAGAACGATAAAGTGTCCCTTTCTATGAAAGCGCTCAAGGAAAATCCTTGGCACGCAGCAAGTGATCGCTATAAAAAGGGCATGGAGGTCAAGGGTGTCGTGATTAAATATAACAAGCATGGCGCTCTTGTTTCTATTGAGGAAGGTGTCGCCGGTCTTGTACACATAAGTGAGTTTACAAACCCGCAAGAATTACGCGAGACCCTTGAGTTGGGAAAGAGCTATTCCTTCGTTATTACCCTCTTTGAACCCAAGGAGCAGCGTATGACTCTCTCATACGCAGAAAAGAAAAAATGAAATCTCACACAACCCCGCGGCAAAGCCGCGGGGTTGTGTTTTATCCAAAATCAGCGGGTATTGCTAAATTGTATAGCGGCTTCTCTCCCCTCTTTTGCAAAAAGGCGTATGGTAGCAGACGCTTTGGTAAGCGCTTTCTTAAGGGATACTTCTTCGGCAGGTCTGAATTTTCCCATAACGTGTTTGATGACTCTCTGTGTGTCTTTTAGTTTCTTTGCCTCGTGCGCACGACCCGGCGGCGCAATACCAATACGCACGCGCACAAAATCTTTCGTCTTAATTGCCCGCATTATGCTCTCTACGCCCTTGTGGCCGCCCGCACCGCGCCCAAAAACGGCCTTGATGGTACCAAGAGGCAGATCAAGATCATCGTGAACAACGAGGAGGTTTTTAGCCGCCGTGGGAGTTTTTATAAAGGCAGAGACGGCCTTTCCTGATGCATTCATCATCGTTTCGGGCAAAACGAATGTGGTTTTCTTTCCCTCTAGGAGGCCCTGGGCAATGAGTGCGTGCGATTTTTTGTGCAGGGAAAAATCATCATATCCTTCTTTCTTTGCAAGAAAAGAAACGGCAAGGCGCCCCGCGTTGTGTCGCGTCTTTTCGTATTCTGCACCGGTATTTCCGAGACCAACAACGATAAGCGCCATTGTTGCCTCAGTGTAACATGCTGCGTATGCGGCAAAGAAGTAGCAAAAAGTTGACGGGAAGAAAACAAAGACTACAATAGGAACACGATGCAAAAACAATCGAGCATCACGAGGGACATTATTATGTTTGTCTTACTTGTGGTGATCGTCGTTGTGCCGATCCGTCTGTTCGTCGCCCAGCCTTTTGTTGTTGACGGCAGCTCTATGTATCCCACCTTTCAAAACGGGAATTATCTTATCGTTGACGAGCTGACCTATGACTTCTCTAAACCCCAGCGGGGTGATGTTATTGTTTTCCGCTATCCCGGAAACCCTTCTCTTTTCTACATTAAACGCATTATCGGCCTTCCCCGCGAAACCATCACCATCAAGAGTGGCACAGTAACCATCACCGAGCCCAATGGGGCCTCGCGCATTCTCAATGAACCCTTCATCTCCGCCAAAGATAAGGCATATACCCTTAAAAGAACGTTGGGGCCTAACCAGTATTTTGTTATGGGGGACAATCGTCCGGAAAGCTCTGACTCACGGGTGTGGGGTCCGGTACCTGCACGCGATATAGTCGGACGCGTTCTTCTACGTCTCTTCCCCCCCAATGAGTTTGCACTCTTCCCGGGCGCCTACCATTTTGCTCCTATTGAGAAAACAGCAACTGCAGGAACCGCCTCTACAACACCATCGTAATTGTATGCTTCTATGAATAACAATCCTTTCCCTCCCGAAGAAGTTCTCCGCCGCATTCACGCGATAGGAAACTACTACGGATTTTTGCCTTTCACCGCACTCGCACTCATCGCACGAGACAACCGCCCCCCACGCAAACCCTATCCGCGCACTGTTAATATAGAGAATCTTGATCCGATGGCCCAAACAGTTGCCGCCTTTCTGAAACGCGTGCGGGACGCAGGCCTTAATCCTTCCCTGCGCAATCCTCTTTTTGTCTGGCACACGAATGTCACCCCGGGACGGCAGTCACCTAAGCAGATAACGGTACAGTTTCATATCCTTGGCGTGCCGCACGCAATTGCCGAGACTGTCTTGGTGCGCGCCGCGCGCTCCCTTATCAAAGACCTCTTTAAGGAGGAACCGGAGTTGCGCCTTAACAGCGTGGGCGACCGAGAAACGCGCGCGCGCTTTGCCCGTGAACTTGCTCACTATTTCCGTCGTTATGGCGACATACTCCCCTCCGATTGTGTTGCCCGCGCAAAAGACAGCATTTTTGAGGCGGCAGAGTCTCTCATCGCCCGAGAGTGGACGGATGATCTCCCCTCCCCTATTGACCACCTTTCCGAAGCGAGCCGCAAGCATTTTGAAAACGTGCTTGAGTTCTTGGAGGATACGGAGACGCCTTATACGCTCGCGCCAGAACTTATTACCCGCGGAGATGTGTGGTCGGAGACCTGTTTTGAGATTAAGGTTAAGGGAGAGCGCGTTGCCTGGGGTTCGCGCCACAGTGAACTTGCCGCTCCCTTTTTTGACACGACGCTCCCTAGCGTTACTATGATCGTTCGTTTCGCAGCCCACGCCCGACGGGTACCCTCTGTGCGTGCGCAAAGTAAGCCCCATGTCATTTTCATTCATATTGGCGATGAGGCAAAGAAAACAAGCATAAAACTCACGGAAGAGCTTCGGCGCGCACGCCTACCCATTGCTCAAATGATTGGCGTTGAATCCCTGCTTGAACAAATGCACCTCGCAGAGAAAATGAACCCATCCTACTTTCTCATTATGGGGCGAAAAGAAGCAATTGAAGGTACCGTTATACTGAGAGAACGCGCAACTCACACAGAAACTCTCGTTCCCCTGGAGCTTCTTATAGAAAACTTACGCACACTCACACAAGGAGGAAAAAGCTAGACAGACACCTATGCCATGTGTTATCTTTCCCTTACTATGACCGGTGCAATACAAATAGAAGTACGCCGCGGGAAAAGCGAAAGTTCAACGGCCCTCATTAGACGTTTTTCTCGCCGCGCAAAAGACTCTAGTCTCGTACAAAAAATGCGCGCGCGGCGATATTACAGCCGCGTCAAATCAAAGAATGTTGAGCGCCGCTATGCTCTTGCCGCCCTCAAGAAGCGTATGCGCTACCACGAGCTTGTAAAGCTCGGGAAAATTGATCCCCAGGCACGCAGAAATCGGCGACGAAGATAAGAGAGAAGGTGGGTATGGGCTCTTGTGACGTCCGCAATCTTACCCGACAGCCGCTGTCGGGGTTGCCTTTTGTGCGCGTCGCACACGCTCTTTTACCCCGTTGGAATATATCCCTCGTTTTTGTGGGTGTGCGGCGCGCGGCGCGTCTCAACCGTACCTTACGGGGGAAAGTGTATATCCCTAATGTTCTCTCCTATGCTCTTGGCACAAAGCACGGGGAAATAATCATTTGCCCTGCCGTTGCTAAAAAACAAGCGCGCACCTATGGCTTGCCACAACGCACGTTTCTCCTATTTCTGTTTATCCACGGATTACTGCATTTGAAAGGATACCGCCACGGCACTACAATGGAACGATACGAACGGAAGATACTCGCACGGTTTGCGAGTACGTCTGCTCGCCTTAATCATGACACGACGAATCGCAACCGGCATTGATATAGGCACCCACTACGCAAAGATTGTTGTCGTGGAGGAAGTAACCCAGAAAGAGGGGCGCGCGTTACGCGTTATTGGCACGGGGAGCGCGCGTATGCGCGGTATGCACCATGGCTATGTCGTTGACCGCAAAGAAGCACTCGCGAGTCTCATGGTAGCAAAAAAGGCCGCAGAGGCGGCAGCGCAAGTTCCCATCCGTTCAGGATTTCTTGCCTTGGGAGACATATCCCTTGAAAATACCCGTTCAACGGGAGAAACGATAATCTCGCGCGCCGATCAGGAGATCACCGACCTAGACGTTGAGGCTATTCTCAAAAAAGCCCGAGAGGCGGCAGCGTCGGCTTTTTTAAATAGAACAATCCTCCACGAAATACCCCTTGAATACCGTATTGACGGAAGTCGCGCTTTTGGCGACCCCGTTGGTATGAAGGGTACACGCCTTGAGGGTGATTACCTTTTTATTACCTGCCTTACTCAGCACCTTGAAGGGTTGGTAACGCTCCTGGAAGATGCTGATATTGAGGCCATTGACCATATGGCAGCCCCTCTGGCAGAAAGCAACGTCATCCTTACTAATGATCAGAGAATGCGGGGGTGCGTTCTCGTTGATATTGGCGCGGAAACAATGTCTACCGTTGTCTTTGATGAGGGAGTGCCCTTGTCCGTTGCTGTTTTCCCTGGCGGAAGTGAACAAATAACAGATGATCTAGCGCTTGCTTTCAAAATAGCTCTTGAGGACGCGGAGCGGGTAAAGGCTGGCCGTTTGGGAGGGGCGATGTATCCACGGAAGAAAGTTGATGAGGTGATATCCACGCGCCTTGCCCATATGATGCGCATATTGGAAAAACATTTGAAAACTATTGCGGGGCGAGGCTTGTTGCCGGCGGGCATTATTTTCTCCGGCGGCGGAGGAAGTACGGGGCTCGTCATTGATACGGCACGGCGCGTCCTCTCTCTCCCCGCGCGCACGGGAGAAATTACCCTCGTCGGCAAGGGGCCCTCTTCCGCTGCGCGCCTGCGAGAAAACGGATGGGCTGTTGCTTATGGAATTGCGATTTGGGGGCTCACGGGAGATACTGAGGCGCGACACCCTCTCTCTTTTCTCAAAATAAGTGGCTCTCTACGCAAGTTCTTCCGTCAATTTCTTCCCTAAAGAGGGGTGAAGATGGACACATTATTGAAAAGTGTCAATGTTTGCATTGCGGATAACTCTGGTATGATAGCTGTAATTAATTATCTTTTATTGTCATGTCAAAGCGCGTTAATTCAGATATAGAAACGTTTGCCCGTATCCGCGTCGTCGGTGTGGGTGGTTCGGGAAATAATGCTGTTAACCATATGGTAAGTTCACGCGTGCGCGGCGTTGAATTCATAGCTATTAACAGTGATGCGCAGGCGCTCCACCAGTCTCTCGCCAAGAGGAAAATCCATATCGGCAAAAATCTCACGCGAGGCTTGGGCACTGGTATGAACGCTGATTTGGGTAAGCGCGCAGCAGAAGAAACGCGCCAAGAGATACAGGAAGCGCTCCAGGGTTCCGATATGGTCTTCATCACCTGCGGCATGGGCGGTGGTACGGGAACCGGCGGCGCGCCCGTAGTTGCAAAAATAGCTAAGGAAGTGGGAGCCCTCACTATCGCTGTTGTAACAAAGCCCTTCTCTTTTGAGGGCGCGCAACGTGCCCAGCTTGCCGAACAAGGACTCGCAGAGCTCAAAAAAGAAGTGGACGCCTACATTATCATTCCAAACGATAAACTTC
>Ga0256829_1001736_pt1 | contig 17317 bp, 17 predicted proteins | sample 131447metaG_FD_185979 | JGI IMG/M metagenome (GOLD analysis project Ga0256829, IMG submission 185979) | Hydrothermal vent microbial communities from Lau Basin, Pacific Ocean - 131-447 | ecosystem: Environmental > Aquatic > Marine > Hydrothermal vents | place: Pacific Ocean: Lau Basin | collected...
TCCCTTAAGCTCATTTCCCGCCCGGGATCAGAGAAAATTATCCGCTTTGCGTTTGAATATGCGCGTGCGAACGGCCGTAAAAAAGTCACCTGTATGGCCAAAGATAATATCATGAAAATGGCCGATGGCTTGTTTCACCGCACGTTTGATGAGATCGGGCAGGATTACCCCGACATTGAAAAAGATTTTTATATTATTGATATCGGTACCGCGCGTATTGCCGCGCGCCCGAATGATTTTGACGTTGTTGTCACCGAAAACCTGTACGGGGATATTATTTCCGACGTCGCGGTTGAAATTACAGGCTCTGTCGGTTTGGGCGGGTCTTGTAATATCGGGACAGATTTCGGAATGTTTGAGGCCGTGCATGGCTCTGCGCCTGATATTTCGGGTCTGGGGATTGCCAACCCGTCGGGTTTGTTGCTTGGCTCTGTTTTGATGCTGAACTATATCGGGCAAAATGATATTGCGGCAAAGGTGCATAATGCGTGGTTTAAAACCATGGAAGACGGCATTCATACGGGCGATATCTATGATGAGAAACTAAGCCGACTATGTGTGAAAACGGATGCCTTTGCCAAGGCCGTGATTGAGCGTTTGGGGCAAAAGCCTGAAACATTCAAAGTGGTTGATTACGGCGAAGGCGGCGGTAAAGGGTTGAGCTTGCCCCCGCTAAAACCGCAAGTGCCACAGGAAAAAGAGTTGGTCGGTGTTGATGTCTTTATCGATTGGGATGAGGGTACAGCCGATGAATTGGCGGCAATTGTTGAAACATCTGTGTCGGATGGTTTAAAATTAAAGATTATAGCAAACCGTGGCGTCAAAGTATGGCCTGAGGGGCATCCTGATACTTTTTGTTCTGATCATTGGTGTCTGCGCTTTATTGGCCATAGCGTGTCGAATGATACAGTGCTCATGCAGTTGAAATCCTTGCATGATTCGGGGATTGAGTTTATAAAAGCGGAGAACTTATACAGTTTTGACGGGGAGCGCGGCTATACTCTTGCACAAGGAGAGTAAGCAGGGTAAAATATTGCTTTTACTGAGTAATCTCGTAATTAGGAGTGTGAATTGAGCAACAGGTTGACTATTTTTTTACTAGCCGTGATTTTTTGTGTCGGTTCGCAAAATGGTGCTGCCTACGCTGCTAATGCGCCGGTGTTTAATACTGATTCTGCTTATGCGGCGGTTTTTGAACCGAGGATGACAAATACATCGGTTATAATTGATGAGGATGATGTTCCTCCGCTTGAGCCAAATATTGCGACGACACGCTTTTTAAAATATCCGCCTGTCAGTAGTTTGGGGGAGCGTGTAGACAGATTAGTTTACGGTATTACGACTGATATCCAGCCGGAATATGATCACTTTGGCTATGAAATTCGTCGTTATATGACGGATGTCGGGAATATAAAAATTTTTGATGGGCCGGAATTCTTGGTGAAACAAATTAAGAATGTTCGCAAAGCGCGTGTGATTGCAGAATATTGGAAGAAGCATATCAATAATGAGGTTCTTGAAATTCAGGAAATCATGGATGTTGATTCCAGTCTGGATTTGCGTGTGCGCACTGCTTTTAAGCAAAATAAGATTGCGGCACAAACATTTATGATCAGTTTAAAGGCATGGATTGATGCAAATGAACGTGTTTTGCTGTCAATTCACAAGAACCCGAGTTTGTATGAGGTTGAATATCCTGAGGTGCTTATTGTGCTTCCGACAAAGCGTACGGAATTCTATAACCTTTACGCGACGAAGCAGGCCAAGCTAAAAGATATTCAACAATATCAGCCATTCGCATTGATGGTGTATTAAGAATAAAAGCCTGACTTAAAAAATAAGTTTTAAAGGATATTAGCTGCCAAATTTTGTGGCAGCTTTTATAGTATTGGCAAGCAGGCATGCAATTGTCATTGGGCCCACACCGCCGGGCACAGGGGTGATTGCCCCGGCAACGTCAGCGGCGGCTTCAAAATCGACATCACCACATAATTTGCCGTTTTCCATGCGGTTAATACCCACATCAATGACGCATGCGCCGGGTTTGATCCAGTCGGCCTTGACCATTTTCTCACGCCCGACCGCAGCAATCAGGATATCCGCTTGCTTACAAATGTCTTCCAGATTTTTGGTTCTGGAATGCGCCATTGTGACAGTGCAGTTTTCTTTTAGTAATAATTGAGCCATAGGTTTGCCGAATAATAGGGATCGGCCGATCACAACGGCGTTTAATCCCGTCAGATCAGGAATTACGGATTTAATTAAAATCAGGCTGCCCTCAGGCGTGCAGGGGACAAGCCCGTCCAAGCCGGCAACCAGTGCGCCGACATTGCGCAAATTTAAACCGTCTACATCTTTTTCCGCTGCAATCAGTTGCACCAGATAATCACTATCCAGTTGATCGGGCAGGGGAAGTTGAAGCAAAATACCATGCACGGATGCATCCGCGTTTAAGGCTTGAATTGTCTTTTCAACCTCTTCGTTGGTTGTGTCTTGCGGCAGACGTCGTTCAATACTGTTGATGCCGACTTTTTCACATGCTTTGATCTTGTTACGCACATAGACATGAGATGCAGGGTCATCCCCAACTAGGATAACGGCCAATCCCGGTTTTACATCCATAGCAGCCACTTTTTCTGCGATTGAGTCTTTTAAGTCTGCTGCTACGGCTTTGCCGTCAATAATTTGTGCCATGTGTTTTTGTTCTTTCTGGTTAAGCATGTTCAGGCGCCCCTAAAAAAATATTGAAGCTGTTAGTCTTATTAAAATACCACCTATAAGTTGAACACCGATCAACGCCACCAAAGGGGTCAGATCAATTCCGCCGATAGGAGGTACAAATTTTCTGATCGGTTTATACAGTGGATCTGTAATTTTTTTCAACTGTGATGTCAGGTTTTTTGCCGCTTCGTTATCTTTATTGACGATTTCAAAAGCAATAAGCCAACTCATCGCGACATCAAGAACGATGACGATACAGACTAGTTGAACGATAACTCCGATAATAAATGCCATTTTAAATCCTGTTTATTTTAGATTGTCTTTCATCGTTATATCGGTTTTAGTTCTATAGGAAAAGCCCTGTAATGAACTGCGCGGCGAAATCTGTGTGTGTCTTAAGTGAACATTTACTTTCTTCATAGTATCCTAAAGGTGAGCAAAGGAAGGTTATATGCTTGGTTTAGATCCGTTAACGATCCCCTCGATGATTATTTTGGCGGCTTCTCAAGGCTGTCCAAAGCATGAACCGACCAAAATTAATATCGTGCCGCAAACTGAAAAGGTAGAGTACGATTACAGCCAAACCTTAAAACAGATCCAGCAATATAGTACGGATACCGTTGATCCGTATGGGTTTCACGGCCAAACAATTACACAAGGATTTATGAACGGGCAGATTGAGCTGCGTCATAAAATTCGTTTTGGTCAGGTGAAAAACCCGAGATTTAATATTGCGTGTATTTGGTATAACGATATCACCGTTGAAATTAAGATTGACCCGACCATCGTGATCGCGCGTGAGCTATATCAGGATCGTTGCATGCGAAATGCCATTTTAGGCCATGAACTGAAGCATGTGCGTGTTGATCGTGAAATCGTCAATAAATATGCAAAAAGCATGGGGCGTAAATTATATGATGCCCTGAAATCGCGTGGATTTGAGGCAGGGCCGATCTCATTGGGGCGCATCAACGAAGTGAGCCTGAAGATGCAAACGGTTGTAAAGCAGATCTTGGAGCTTGAATATAAGAAAATGGGTATTGAGCGTGAAGAGCGCCAGCGTGCGGTTGACTCGTTGGAAGAATATAATTCGGTTGATGCAAAATGCCCGTCTTTCCAAAAGCGTAAACAACAACTCTATAGCACGCTACTCGGGCGTTGAGGGTGCGTCAGGGGGGATGCTTCCTTCCTCATCCTCATCTTCCTCTTCTTCTAAAGATTTTTCCTTTTCAGCCTGCATGCCTTCAATTTTTTCAATGAAAACTTCAATATCCGGAAGGAAGGGCGCGTCTTCGGGCGCGACGGCAGAGGCATAGAGCAATGATTTTACTGCGCGCTCATGCTGGCCTTGTTCGGCAAACAGTAACCCCTTTGCCATATGCGCAGTCGCCAGATTAAGGGCGAAATCTCGGTTCATCGGGTCTTTTGACATGGCATCGTTAAGCAGTGTAATCGCCGCGTCAAAACGCTCGGTTGAAATTTGCAGACCTGCCAATTCTAAAATTAAATTCGGGTCATTCGGGCGCACGGCAAGCTGGTCGTTTATGTTTTGTGCTTGCTTTATATACGGGTCTTCTTTCTTTGTGGCGGTATAGGCAAACGGCATGGGCAAATCACGCGAAACCATTAATAAAAGACCAAGCGAGCATGCAGGAATAAACAGGGTTAGAAAATAAACGCTTTTCGGGTGCTGCTCTCGAATAGGGGCTGTGACATAGAGTGTCGCAATACCGGCGATAATTGCGCAAATGATAAAGCCTGTCATGATTGTTCGCCCTGTTGTTGCGTTTCTTTTATGGCTTTTAATGCAGGGATGATTTTTTCGGTTAGATCCTTTTCCCGAATGGGGCCTTTATGGTGGTATCGGATTTTACCTGATGAATCGAGGAAGAAACTCTCCGGTGTGCCGCGAATACGCCAACCCGCCGCCGCGTATCCTTTATCATCCAAGGCAATATGTGTGTATGGGTTGCCGCGCTTGGTCATATATCTGTTAATGTCTGTCGGTTTGTCCTTATAGGCGATACCGATAATGTCAATCTGGTGGTCTTTTGACAGCGCATCGATTTGTTTTTGCTCTAAAACGCATGTGGTGCACCATGACGCAAAGAAATTAACCATCAGAATGTCATTATCAGAGAGCTCTGCCAGGTTGTCTGAGGAAATGCGTTTCTTTCCCGGGCTGAAAAAGCTCATTTCCTCCAGATCAAAATAAGGGACAGGAGCCTCTATCAGGGTTACGGTGTTTTTTTCTATGGTGGTTTTAACCTGTAAATAAAGCAGTGCGCACAAGGTTAATATGGGGATAAGGATGATAATTCTGCTCATAGATCCACCATCGATGCCAAAACCATACAGGCGGATAAAATCAAAAGGGCGGCGACCGCGCTTAGGGTGCGTTTGATCGGTATCCGAAACAACAATGCACTGATGCCGATTACAACGGCCAATATGATGCAAAAGATACCAATCTGATATGTCATTGCTTTATGCGACCTTTTCTAATGCAGAGTTTAAATCGTCAAAAATATCGTCGATGTGCTCAACGCCGATAGAAAGGCGGAAGAGCTGATCCGTCACGCCTGCCTTTTCGCGTGCCTCCGGGCCCATAGATACATGTGTCATGGTGGCGGGGTGGTTAATCAGGCTTTCTGTGCCGCCCAATGATTGCGCAAGGCGAAACACCTCCAGCGCGTCAACAAAGGCTGCCAATTTAGACTTATCGGTTTTGATCTCAAAGCTCATCATTGCGCCGAAGCCGGCTTGCTGCTTTTTGGCGATCTCATGCCCCGGATGATCGGGCAGGCCGGGATAATAAACCGCACTGACCAATGGATGTTCGCTGAGCATTTTCGCGACTTTTTCTGCATTTTCCTGCGCGCGGGTTACGCGAAGTTCCAGCGTGCGCATACCGCGCAGCGTCATATAGGCATCAAACGGCGCGCCGATCACACCGAGCGAGTTCGCCCAGAATTCCAGCTCCGTTAGAATCTCTTCATTATTGGTTGTCACGCATCCGCCGACAATATCGCTGTGGCCGTTGATGAATTTCGTCGTGGAGTGATAGACAATGTCCGCGCCTAAATCCAGCGGGCTTTGTAACATGGGCGATAGGAACGTGTTATCACATACCGTCATTGCGCCGCATGCTTTTGCGCGCTCTGCGATCATTGCGATATCCGCAATGCGCATCACAGGGTTTGACGGGCTTTCGATTAATACCATTTTCGGGGCTTCTTCTTTAAACGCATCCTCAACGGCCTGTTCATCATATTGATCAATGAATTTCAGTTTGAAATGTTTCTTTTCTGCAAGGCTGGCGAGCATACGATATGAACGGCCATAGCAATCATATGGCGCAATCAGTAAGTCCTCAGGATTTAAAAGGTGCACGATCAATGTTAATGCCGCCATCCCTGAGGAGGTTACGCAGGTTCCGATTCCGCCTTCAAGCTCTGTAATCGCCTCGGCCAGATCATCGCGAGAGGGGTTGCGCGTGCGGGAATATTCATAAGGGGCCTTTTGCTCCAGACCGTCAATTTCAAAGGTTGTCGACATGTAAATCGGCGGCATCACGGCTTTGTGTGCTTTATCTGTTCCGACAGCCGCCTGAACGACTGATGTGCGTCTACGCTTTGTGGTCATAATCTGTTACCTCATTTATATTCAAGGCCAACACTTTATCGCCTTGCGAATCAAAAATCAGCAAAGAAATTTTTTATGTTTTCAAAACATTCGAATGCCAGAGTATGAAGGATACAACGGGTAGGGCATAAAAAAACCGCTGCCTGGTAAGAGCAGCGGTTCGAATAAAGTAAGTAAGCGAATTGATTTTAAGAGGAAGAGCTTGGAATCTTTTAATTACAACCTCTTGGAGGTCCTCAAATAATCTAATTATCATTATTGTCGTTAAATGTGGCAAAAAAAAGGAAATATCGTGCGGTTTTGCTGGTATTTTCTTATGTATTTGATTTTAAATGGTTTTTTGGTGTTGAAAACTCGTTTTTTTTGGATTTTCTCTGTACGTTTTTATGGCTATGGCCTTGAAAAAACATAATTTTTACAAAAAACGCCTTTTGTAAATTCTCTGTTAAACTCTTTCAGCATATGATGTACACTCTTTTTGCGGCGCGATAATGCGTCATCACATGTCTAATACAAGGGAGTTTACCCTATGGCTCGTACAGGAAATGATTCCTTAAAAACACGCAAAACATTAACCGTAGAAGGTCAGGATTATGACTATTTTTCTTTGGATGCTGCATCCGAGAAAATTGGTGATGTTTCACGTCTGCCTTACACATTAAAAGTCCTCCTTGAGAACTTGCTCCGTCATGAAGACGGCCAGTCTGTAAAAGTTGAGGATATCGAAGCGATCGCAGGATGGCTGAAAGAAAAGAAATCTACACATGAAATTGCATATCGCCCCGCGCGGGTTTTGATGCAGGATTTCACAGGCGTTCCCGCCGTGGTCGATTTGGCCGCGATGAGGGAGGCGATGGTCTCCCTTGGTGGTGATCCGAAAAAGATTAACCCGCTTGTGCCTGTTGATTTGGTGATTGACCATTCTGTTATGGTGGATGAATTCGGCACACCGCAAGCATTCCAAAAGAATGTGGAGCGTGAATTTGAACGTAACGGAGAGCGCTACGAGTTTCTAAAATGGGGGCAGGGCGCGTTTAATAACTTCCGCGTTGTACCGCCGGGTACAGGGATTTGTCATCAGGTGAACCTTGAATATCTTGCGCAAACCGTTTGGATGGATGCGGATGATCAAAACCCGAACAAGAATATTGTCTATCCTGACACGCTTGTGGGGACGGATTCACACACAACCATGGTTAACGGCCTTGCTGTTCTTGGTTGGGGTGTTGGTGGTATTGAGGCCGAGGCCGCGATGTTGGGTCAACCTGTGTCGATGCTTATCCCTGAGGTTGTCGGATTTAAACTGACAGGCAAGATGAAAGAGGGCACAACGGCGACTGACCTTGTGCTTCGCGTGGTTGAAATGCTGCGAGAGCTTGGCGTGGTTGGTAAATTCGTTGAATTTTACGGTGATGGTCTTGATCATCTGACACTGGCCGATCAGGCGACAATCGCGAATATGGCACCTGAATATGGCGCGACATGCGGGTTCTTCCCGATTGATGAGGAAACACTTCGTTATCTTGAATTTACAGGCCGTGATCCGCACCGCGTAAAAGTCGTTAAAGAATACGCGAAAGCGCAAGGTATGTGGCGTGATTCAGATACGCCTGATCCTGAATTCACAACAAGCTTGCATCTTGATTTGAATGATGTCGAGCCTGCAATTTCAGGGCCGAAACGCCCGCAGGACCGTATTGCACTCTCAAATGCATCAAAGGCGTTTGCGGAGCTTGTACCTGAAACAACATCACAGGCCGTTGAGGGCGCGGATTACACGCTTGATAACGGTGATGTTGTGATTGCGGCGATCACCAGCTGTACCAACACATCTAACCCGTCAGTTATGGTTGGTGCGGGTTTGGTCGCCCGTAAGGCGCGCGCGCTTGGTATGAAGGTAAAGCCATGGGTGAAAACATCACTTGCACCCGGATCGCAGGTTGTGACTGAATATCTGGAAAAAGCAGGCTTGCAAGAAGACCTCGATGCGATGGGCTTTAATACTGTGGGTTACGGCTGTACGACCTGTATCGGTAACTCAGGCCCGCTTCCCGGGCCGATCGGTGATGCCGTTGATGCGGCCGATTTGAATGTGACCTCCGTGTTGTCAGGGAACAGAAACTTTGAGGGGCGTATCTCCCCGCATGTAAAGTCGAACTATCTGGCTTCTCCGCCTTTGGTGGTGGCCTATGCGCTTGCAGGCTCTATGCGTGTTGATCTTTTGAATGAACCTTTGGGGCAGGATAAAGACGGCAATGATGTGTATCTGAAAGATATCTGGCCGACCAATGTTGAAATTGCTGATGTTGTGCGTGACAGCCTGACGCCCGCCATGTTCAAAGACCGTTACGGCGATGTGTTTAAAGGGCCGAAGGAATGGCAGGAAATCGGTGGCGGCGAAGCGTCGCAGACCTATGACTGGCAGGAAAGCTCGACCTATGTACGTAATCCGCCGTTCTTTAGCGGCATGAGCAAAGAAGTCGGTGATATTCAGGATATTCAGGATGCCTATGCATTGGCGGTTCTGGGTGACTCTGTCACGACTGACCATATTTCCCCTGCAGGTGCGATCAAAACAGACTCGCCGGCCGGTGAATATCTGAATGATCATCAGGTGCGCACGGTTGATTTCAACTCTTACGGATCTCGCCGTGGTAATGACCAAGTCATGACACGCGGAACATTCGCCAATATCCGTATCAAAAATGAAATGGTACCGGGGATTGAGGGTGGCTTTACCAAGCACATCCCAAGCGGCGAAGATATGAGCATCTATGACGCAGCCAAGCTGTATCAGGCTGAGGGGCAGTCCTTGGTGGTGATTGCAGGGAAGGAATACGGTACGGGCTCCTCGCGTGACTGGGCGGCCAAAGGTACGCGCCTGCTTGGTGTGAAGGCCGTTGTCGCGGAAAGCTTTGAGCGTATTCACCGTTCTAACCTGATTGGTATGGGCGTGCTTCCGCTACAGTTCCAAGGCGCGAAAAACCGTGTCACATTAGACCTGAAAGGCGATGAGCGTTATTCAATCAGCGGTATTTCCGACGGTTTAACGCCGGGGCAGGCCGTAAATATGACGGTGACCTACACGGACGGATCAACCGCGGATGTTGAATTGCTCTGTCGTATTGATACGCTTGATGAACTGCAATACTTCAAAAATGGTGGTATTTTGCACTATGTTCTAAGGCAGCTCGCCGCTTAGGTGCTGCGCATATAATGAATTAACGAAGCCGACACTGTAATACGGGGTCGGCTTTTTTATGTGATATTAAACCTTCTGTGCAATCATAGATGAATACGGTCTATCGGGCGGTGTTCGTTCGATTTCGGATAAAATCATGGTGAAGCACATGTCACATTTAGAAGAAAAGATGTTTTCTGATTTTTACAGGCAAGACAGTCAGGGAAATCGTTTGTTCTTTCCATGGGCAAGTATGGGCGACAGCTTCGTTCTCAATGACACGCAGGATGCTTATATCAGGCGGGCTTTACGGCTCTTTGTGTTGGCGGGGTGCTATGTGATCGCAGCTTTGTTTCTATACTGTGAACTCAATGCGGCCGGTATTTTTCAGTATAATTGGATTGTGTCTCTGGGGGTGTCGGTCTTTATGGCGGTGTATTTTTTATATATGTGCCGCTTAGCACAAAAGATAGGCTTAAAGCCTGCATATGAAAGTGTAGAGCACGATAAGTTGCATATGAAATTACTGAAAGTGACGTTGGTTCAGTTCATGATTCTCGGTTTGGGGCTTTTATATCATCCGTATGATTTTATGTTATGGGTGAGCGCGCTGGCGGTGGTTTGTTTAAATTCGTTTTTTATCGGAACCGCATGGCATAAAGAAGCACGTTTTATAACGCCATAGAAATTATACCAATCACTCAATATAGACTTCATCCTCATCAACCATATTATTGCGCGCGTATTTTTCCGCTTGCCCCATTAAATATTCGAACATCGGGCGTTCGGGGCGGTACATAATTTTATATCGGCTTTCCATACTGTTGATTTGCGCATTCAGTTGATCAATACGATCCCGCGCTTTGACGGCTTGTTTGGATTCGTCAGAGAATTTCTCCGTCATTCCTTGATTGACGCGCTCTGCGTTAATGCCAACCATATAGGAAAGCTGCACCCCCTCCAGGAAGTCGCTGGCGCTGCTTAGGCCTTGTGTGACATTCACACGTTCACCGGGATTGAGCGGTTTGAGGGAGTAATTGAATGTTGTGGTGCGATCGGGCGCGCGTAGAAGCATGCTGCATCGTCCGCTTTCCTTGCCCAGTATCGCAACCAGGGCGATGCTGCTGTCATATTCAATTTTGATATCTTTGCCTGCCTGTTTGAAGGCTTTTTCCGCCACCGCGAGAGAGTTCGGGTAATCCCCCTTGTTTAGGGCATCGCATTGTTCGATCACATCTAAAAAGGAATGGTAGTGACCTGTTTTATAGATAGGCTTTCCGTGTTGATAGATGGCAATCCATCGATCCGGATTGTAGGTGCGTTCATAATGGCTGAGGGACTTATCCCACATTTCAAACCATTCTATGCGTTTTGCACGCGGGGAGATCGGCCCCATTTTCTCATAATCGGCAATCAGGAGGGATACCATGCGTGCGCATGTGTGCATGCGGTCTGTGCGTATAATGAATGTCTCTGTAGGGAGTTTTCCCGCTTGCAGGTTAAGAACCATGCGGTTGCTGCGTGCTTCAATCGTGAGCGTTTTACCGCTTGATTCATCGTCTTCTGGTTTTGTTTCCTTGATAATGAAGCGTTCACGCAACAAGGAGGTGTCGATATTCATTATATATAATCCGAAAAGTGCACACACATGACACAGCAATAAAAAATGCTATCACGATAGAATGATAGCATATTGTACGGATTGTTAAATAGCTTTGATTTTGAGTTTCTTGAGTTAAATCATCAACATATTACGTTTTGATTATGCAGCGAAGCGTGGTCTTGGTGCCGCATATTGGTGCTGGTACTGAGGCGCTGCGTTTAGATTATCAAGCTGCTTTGCATAGTAAGCCATGTTACGCTCGATTGTCATACGCTTTGGTAGGTCATCAAAGAATGCCTGCATTTCTTCTGTGATGTTGCTGCGTAGGTTAAAGCCACCGGAGATAGACGTACCTGACATACGTGCCATTGTGCCCTGACCGTGTGCTGCTGCTTTTTGTGTGTTGCGCTCTACGTCTGTGATGTATTCACTGTATAGATCCATGATGTTTGAGACATCGATGCTTTCGGCCCATGCGCTCATATCTTCTGATAGTGTCTCTGAAAGAGCTTCTGTTACTGCTGTTCCCATCATGCTTTCTAAAAGCATGCTACCAAGCATACCGTCATTGTCGCTCGCTGTTTTAAAGTTTGGGTTCGCGTTTAAGAAAAGTGGACCATGGTAGTTAGGACGATCTGGGTGCGGAGCCAGATTTTTTAGTTCACTCATCAGCCCCATGATTGTTCCGATGATTGCTTGTTTTTGATTAGTTGTGTCGTATGCGTAATTCATTTTGCTCGTCCCTTTGTTAAGTTAAATATATAAGGGGCAAGTAAATGCGGATTTAATTATTGATAAAATTCGAAGTAATTCATATTTTTACTTTAGTTTTTATTTAAATATAATTTACATAAATTTTTATCTATCGCTGTTTTCTGCGGTTTTACTAGGGGTAATGCGTTTTTTTGTTGGTATGAGCACATGAGAACTTTTTGACAATTCTTTTTTTATATGGCTATAAAGAAGGCTGAACTGTTTAAGATATTAATGAATTTGTTAATAAATATATTAAGGGGCAAAGATGTCAGAGCAGCAGGATATTAAAGATTTGTTAGACCGACGTGACAAAATCATGGTTTATGCGCGCGCGGGGGAGGCGGATGCCTTTCACCCTAATGATGCGGTGGAATTGGATCGTATCGGGCAGCAGCTTGCGGATTTAGGAATTCATGATGATGATTTAACATTGGAAACCTATGAGGCCTCCTTGAGTGCCCCCCAGTCATCCTCACGTGTTCACCCAACGGAATTTGGTCGTCGTCAGGGCGGATCATTCGCCGCGGATCAGGATGGCGCAAGTGAGCTGAGTGCGAATAAAGGTCTGTGGGATCGTGTTTCAGGTATGCTTGGCCTTGGTAAGGGGAAAGCACATGACGAAGCGTTTCAACGCCGTTTGGATAAAATCGCGGCTGAACGCACAGCCGATTTAGACGGTTTGGATCAGAGTTAATTCCTGTCTCTTTATATATATAAGAGTAAAGCCGATCGCGATGACCGGCTTTTTTATTATGTCGTCTTTGTTTGTATCAGGCTGCGTTCTTAATCGAACATACCGTCAATGTCATCTTGAGAGGCAGTGCCGCCTGCAGGGGCATCATCAAACAGGGCATCAATATCTCCTTGTGATGATGCTTCTTTTACTTTGTCTTTAATGACGCCTGAATCTGCCTTCACTTCGATACCCAGACGTTCAAATGATGTCTGCAGTCTTTCTTCTATGCCGTGTAAGCTATCAAGGGTATTGCGAATACGTTGACCTGTCAGATCCTGAAAGCTACAGGCCATCAAAATTTCTTGTACATCTGTGCGAATGCTTTCACGCACATCATTGAGCTTGTCTATATCTTTCCAGGAATCATCGTTATCAAGATGTTCAACAATGCGGTCAGATGCGTCCAAAATGTTGTTGGCGGCTTTTTCAGTGTCGGCGATAATGGCCTCAAGCTCTACGCCCTGATTGGCGGCCGTGTTGCCGTCACCACTGTAATTAATTGCGCCGAGTAGTTCTAAAACCTCTGAAAAACGTTTGATAATGCCGTCCTCTGCCATATCAAATTGCTGAGAGGCCGCGTTAATCTCCATTGAAATTTCATCAAAACGGCGCGCGATAAATGTTTCTAATGTTTCTAATTGCGCGTTGACTGTACCGACAGTTCTGAAAATCTCTTCTTGTTCTGGCAGAAGCTTATTGTCAGATTCTGATGATTTTTGGTTTTTTTCAGGTTGCATTTCTGATCCCCTTGCTCGGAATGACGGTAAAATTATAGCATCGTATTCTTAACAAAACACTACTTAAAACTGTTCTATTACAGGGCGCTACATACAATTGTACGACCGCGCTATCTGCTTTTTACGTTTCCATCGGTTGGTAAAGGTCAAACACATCAATGATCTCAAGAAGTTGTTCGACTTCTTTTTTACATTGTAATGCCTGTGCCTGTGTTGTTACGGGAACAAAAAGGTTGGATGCTTCGAACATGTCTTTGTCATATGGAATCATCATAAAGACGTGTCGTTTACCAAACAGCACCGCCGTAAGTGGAGATTTGTCGAAAATTGCTGCGGCCTCTGCAAGTTCTTTAAGCAAACGCTCACCAATTAACAATTCTGCGCTTTCGGGTTTTGTAGAATAAATCGTGAAAATATCCCAATCAGGCTCAGATACACTGACATGAACCTCATTCATCGTTTTCCAGCGTGTATTTGCATAGGCTTTGACCATTTTATCATTGGCTGTGATAACGGTATGGCCTTCAAACACGTCGTCCGGGGTTTCTAATAATACAAAGATACCGTCAAAAACGGGGGTGTCTTTCCGTGATTTGGAATAAAGGCGTGCTTCGGAGAAAATCACCTTTACGCCTTTATATGTCCCCATAAAGCAATCTTCGGCTTCGTATCTGTCATGGGCGGGAATAACCGCGAGCTTCTCTATTGTTTTTGCGCTCACCCCGCGATTAGGGTGATAGCTAAGCCCGTTCAGCGCGTTTGCAAGCTTGGGCATGAAAATTTCTTTATGGTCGCGTGTATATGCCTTTAACGGCCCGCCTGCCCATATATTAAGCAAAGCAGAGGGGATAAGGGATAATACCAAATACACAACCGGCATCAAAAGCTGTGCTTCCATCAAGAAGAACCAGCCAAAGGCACTAATCCCGATCAGAATGAAAAGAATGCTGAAATTCATCGCGACGAAACTGCGCGTGCGATGCTGTTTCATGCGGTTTAGGCGCATTTCTTCCGATTCTTTGATCAGGCGGTCAAGCTCTTTGGTAAAGCGGCGTTCATCAACGCGGCCTAGGCCTTCGTCATTATTATGAAGTGGTTTGGGATCAAGGTCAGGTTCGTTATCAATTTCCATGGTTCATATCTAATCAGCGAAACGTGATTTGTGCAAGTATTTTACGCGTCTGAAATATCTTCCGTGGAAAAATCCATGTCCGCCAGTGGTTCGTACCAATCGCGGATCATGCCTGCTTCCTCGCGTGAGGGATGATTAAACGGGCTTTTCAGACGGCCGTTAAAATAGGTTTTGACCAGTTCCTGCCAATAATCCTCGACATCGCGGTTATGATACGCGCACCAATGCTCAAACCAAACAGTACCTGCGCGCACATGGGTGATTTCATCATCATGAATAATTTGCAGGAATTCGGCGGTTTTTTGATCATTTTGCTTTTGCATCATCGCAATCATGTTCGGCGTGACATCAAGGCCGCGTGCCTCCAATACCATCGGCACAACCGCCAGGCGCGCGGCGAAGTCTTCTTTTGTGCGGATGCTGGACTCCCACAAACCGTCATGGGCAGGCAAATCGCCATAGGTTGCATCAAAATCATTCAGGCGTTCCTCAAGCATCAGGAAATGTTTTGCCTCATCATCGCCGACCTTAACCCAATCATCGAAAAATTCATCAGGCATTGAGAAACCGTCTTTTGCATTTTGATCAGAATATTTGGCAAAGCGCACCATGATATCCCACGCCAGATCAATCGCATTAAGCTCTATGTGTGCAATCGCATGGAGGAGGGCAACTTTAGACGCCTTAGAGCCTGCCTTACGCCTGCGCGGCATTTGTGTTGCGGGCAGAAGCTCCGGATGCGCGGGGCGGGCAGGGCGATCGGGCATATCGGTAACAAGTCCAACCTGAGAGATTGTATTATCGCGCCATGCCGCGGCGTGCTTACGGCTTTTTTCGGCTTTTTCCTTTGCATCCCCGCATCCAAGAACATCAAGGGCGGCATCACATAATGTTATCATTTGCCGTAGACCATTTCTTGAAAGCGTTTAGCATGATTGCAGATATTCTCACGCTCAAGGGCGATTTTCTTGAGGTCTGTCTCAATCGGCGGGATGATATTCTCAATCACAAAGGCATGCGCCCATACATCAAGCAAGGTTGGCTTATCTGTGCCGAAATACCAGTCTTTATCACCAAGCAGAGCAGAGAGCGCATCAAGGTCGCGCGCGGCCGTTGCATAGACTTCATCCTTTGCATGGCGGCCTGTTCCTTGTTTATAAGCGGATTTAGCGATGTCTTTGCGTACCTTTTCACTGATGAAATTTCTAAGAAGCGCGGGGACAGGTTTAAAAAACGTCGGTTTAATAACAGCCCAGCCCGCGTCATCAACCCATCTGGAATATAGGCCTGCGAAATATGTGCCTTCATCCAGCATGCGGCGATAGGCATGGGAAATGGCGCGTTGCTCATCGCTTAATGCCGCGTCCATGTCGATATTCTTTTCCTTGGACAGGAAGTTGATAATCATGGTGGAATCTCCCATATCCTTGCCGTTTTCGAGCGTCACAAACGGCAGTTTCTTTTTAGGCGAGCGCTCGAGCGCGGCGCGCATGTCTAAATCACCGATTTTATGGTCAATGTCGTTAATTCTGAGGAAGCTCTCCAGCTTGACGCAAAAGGGGCTGGGATCAGAGAGGCCCCATGCAGTACCAAATTTATGTAATATAATGCTCATATATGCATTGTCCTGTAATTTTTTTTAAAGTCTACAGACCATTTTATAGCCTGAGAAGCCCCTGAGGGTATTAAATATGTACATTAAAAATTAGTAATGAAAAACGCAAAAAAAGCGGTCGATTTTTGTTGATTTATTAACCATTGAGGCATATAACACGACCCGTCCCCGGCTGTCTCTCCCCCACACACACTCCCTCCGACGGTCGGGGTCTTTTATCCCCAAGATACTATTTTATAACAGTGTCTTAGGTCAGGCTGTTGATGAGCGTTCCCTTGTCAGGGGATAGCAAATCTTCAAGCGAAATCGGGTCTTTTCCGGCGGGCTGTGTGATGCCCAAACTGGTGCGTATATCAATGATCTCTTCGATGCTTTTTTCGATGCGTTTATCAAAGGCTTCTGACGTTGTACTAACCTCTGTTAATTGTGCAAATGCTTCGGGGTTTGCTTCGCGTTGTTTGATGAGCTCAAGGTCTTGCGCAAGCTGTGCGGATTTACGAACGAGGTTCTCACCGACAAGGAAATTTTGAACATCCTTGAAGCGCGCACCGGTCGCGGGGAATAGATTGTATGTTAAAGGCAAATCCTTTACCTCCTCATACGTATTATTATATCCGTTTTTATAATTTATGGGAAATAAAACGTGGTTTTAATGGCTTGCGATTAGTTTACGGACAAGCCACGCCGTTAATCGTCAGGGTTGAACCCGTGATTGTGCCGTTATTCACACAATTTGCCCCCGTAACATTCGTTGCGGTGATCGCGCCTGAAACCGTGTTTATCGTGCCACCAGGGAACCCGTTTTGCGTTTCCAACACATTACCAACCTGATCCATCGTCACATTCTCAAGAGTAAGGTTATTGACTGTGCCTCCCGAGGCAACCAAAATGCCGATATTGGCATCTTCGGCATAAAAATCTTTAATTGTGATATTGTTGAATGTATCGAAGGGGGCACTGCCAATTTGAATTGCTTCCTCATTACCACCATCAGGGCGATACACGCTGACATTTTCAATCGTGACATCATCGGCGTTCACAATGCGGATGCTGTCGTCACCGGTGTCGCGGATAATCAGGTCACGTATTGTCGCGCGATCACGGCTATTAAATGCGATGCCTAATTCGTTACCTGTGATAATCATATTCTGAACTGTGCCGTCTGTGCCGTCTGTGCCGGGGAAAAACGCC
>Ga0256829_1001737_pt1 | contig 17316 bp, 19 predicted proteins | sample 131447metaG_FD_185979 | JGI IMG/M metagenome (GOLD analysis project Ga0256829, IMG submission 185979) | Hydrothermal vent microbial communities from Lau Basin, Pacific Ocean - 131-447 | ecosystem: Environmental > Aquatic > Marine > Hydrothermal vents | place: Pacific Ocean: Lau Basin | collected...
AATACTTAAAAGGTTTAGATTCAAGGCAAACTTTGTTTAGCGATAATATTAAGTATTTTGGTATAACAAACACAAGAAACGACTAATTTACCCTAGCGGGAAAATTATTGGTCACGATGGTTGTTACTCTAGCTGTTATTAAAAATTTACTTTATCAAACTCATGGAATTTTTTAGATAATATAACAACATGAAACATAATGATTTAGATTTAAAAAATTGGAAAGAGCTAGATATAAATACGGATTCTCTTTGGATGATAAACGAAAGAGATAAAAGTGGTAAGCATAAAAATATTTATGATAGTAATTTCATACCTCAAATTTCAAACTAATTAATCAGAAGATATACAAAAGAAAACGAAACAATATTATAACCATTCATGGGAAGTGGCACATCACTTTTTGAATGTGAAAAATTAAATCGTAAATATATTGGATTTGATATAAATCCAGAAATGTTAGACTATGTAAATAGTAGCATGAATGATGGAAAATATAAAGATAACTTTTATATTAATCATTAATTCATTAGATGAATTACAAGTTGATGAAAATATCGAAAATGCTAATAAAAAGGCTTAATTAAAACACATGAGTGCTTATACCAAACCCAACCCAACTAAAGAGTAGGAGTACCTAATGTCCCTAGAAAAACAAACTACTAATGCAACATTCTTAGGCGTAATCATCAAAAAAATTTCTAAGATCTCTGAATGTACCTATTTATAGGGATTTGTTTGATGTTGGTGGTGGGAAGATTTGTTATATATTTATTTCATTTTTTATAATATCTGCGAGATTGCAGCATTGCTCAATTTTATTTGTGTAACTAAGATTTTCATTTAGCAGTATTTTAACAAAAGCGGATCCAACGATAACACCATCGGTATTTTTAGATTTTTCCTTTGCTGTTGTTTCGTTTACTCCAAATCCTACATATACAGGTGTGGATGTATGAGTTCGAATTGATGAGATAAAAGGTGTTAAATCCTCGCTTGCAGAAGTTCCCGTAATACCGGCATAAGCTACCATATATATAAATTTCTGCGCATTTTTGGTTATCTTTTTGATACGTTCATCAGAATCGGTAGGTGCAACAAAAGAGATATTTGCTATAGAATGTTTTTGAAATATCGTCTCATATACCAGTGCTTCTTCAAAAGGCAGATCCGGTATAATTAAACCGCTTACATGCAGGTTTTGCATTACTTTTGTCAGTTTATCTATTTTGTATTGATAAAACGGATTAAAATATCCCATCCACAAAGTGTCAATTTCCTGTGATATTTCGCGTGAGATATCTAAAAGATCTTGAAATTTAAATCCACTTTGCAGCGACAAATGATTGGCTTCTTCTATAACGGGACCGTCTGCTACAGGATCTGAAAATGGAACACCTAGTTCCAGGCTGTCAACTCCGTGCTGTGCTAATGAAAGGGCTAAATCAATACTAAAAGATTTCTCCGGATAGCAAGAAGTTATGTATGCTACTAATTTTTTCAATGTTTATCCGTTGTCTGGTAGTTTTAATAGGGAGAAATCTATTTTGCTAAGCTTTTTGTCCAGTTGCAAATCATCGTGCCACACAAGAAGCATATCATGGATTTTAAATAACCATGTGATAACTTCTTCGCTTGCCATCCCCGGGTAGCTGCGCAATGTATCTAAATAATTTTCTACAAAAGACGTTAACCGGCTTATGGGTTCAATTTTCAAAAAACTTGATGCAGATTTTAGATTATGAAAAATCCGAAACAGCTCATTGAGATTTTCGTGATAATTATCTTCTTTATCCAACTTTGCAATTAAAGGCTCTAACAATTCGAGCATAATGCCATAATGGTCCAAAAATTCATCTACAATCTCAAAATCAAAGTTGTTTTCTAGATTTTGTCTTGCACCCATAGTGAATATTCTCCTATTTAATGTGCATTATATCATTTTTTGGCTAAAATCCATGTTAAGATTAGTTATGAAAAGAAAACATAAATGACAAAAAAAATGACGATTACTAAAATTTTAAACTCTAAAGGCGAACGTCCTCTTGTTATGTTGACTGCATATGACGCTTTATTTGCAAAATTGTTTGAACAGAGTGTTGATATTTTATTGGTAGGTGATAGTCTAAACATGAGTTTTGCGGGTCAAGGGGATACGCTAAGTGCGACTCTAAATCAGATGATCTATCACGCAAATGCCGTTTGTAAAGGAGCTCCTTCTAGTTTTGTTATATGCGATATGCCTTTTGGAACTTACAATTCAAAAAAACAAGCGCTACAAAATGCAACTAAAATTTTTCAAAATACAAAGGTGGATGCCGTTAAGCTTGAGGGTGATGCTTCAAAAGCAGGTATAGTTAAGCATTTGACTAGTCACGGTATTGCGGTATGCGGACATATAGGTCTGCTACCTCAATCAGTTAGAAGTGAAGGCGGATATAAAGTTAAAGGCAGGGATGAAAAAAGTGCGCTTTCTTTAATGGAAGATGCTAGAGAATTGCAAAATGCAGGAGCTTTTTGTATAGTTATAGAAGGCGTTAAAGCAGATGTGGCCACTAAAGTAGCTCAAGATATTGATATTCCGGTAGTAGGTATAGGTGCCGGACGCGGTGTTGACGGTCAAGTGTTGGTTTATTCGGATATGCTTGGTCTGTTTGAGGAGTTTACGCCAAAATTTGTGAAAAAATATCTAAACGGCGCAGAGTTAATAAAAGATGCCGTCAGGCAGTATGCCGATGAAGTTGCCTCAGGAATATTCCCAAGCCAAGAATATTCGTATTAAAGGGTCGATATGGAGCGTTTAGTAGAGATCGAGAAATTTACGGCAGAAGAGAGTGGTGAAATTACCTTACGACCTGATGTTTGGAGTCAATATGTCGGTCAAGAGCAGATCAAAAAAAATCTTTCTGTGTTTATACAAGCCAGTAAGCAACGTGAAGAAGCGCTTGATCATATGCTTTTTTTCGGACCGCCCGGCCTTGGTAAGACAACATTGGCTTTTATTGTAGCAAATGAAATGAATGCAAACATAAAAGTCACGGCAGCGCCAATGATTGAAAAGGGTGGTGATTTAGCGGCAATTTTGACAAATCTGCAGGAGGGCGATATTTTATTTATAGATGAAATTCATCGTCTCTCTCCTGCTGTTGAAGAGATTTTGTATTCATCTATGGAAGATTTTCGAATAGATATCATCATAGGAAGCGGTCCTGCTGCTCAAACCGTTAAAATTGATCTACATCGTTTTACTCTCATAGGAGCGACAACAAGAGCGGGTATGCTTTCAAATCCTCTTCGTGACAGATTTGGCATGAATTTTAGAATGAATTTCTACTCACCTGATGAACTTTCTTTGATTGTTATGCAAGCATCTAAAAAACTTGAAAAGATTATAGATAAAGATGCAGCCTTAGAGATTGCAAAACGTAGTCGCGGAACGCCCAGAATCGCTCTTAGGCTGTTAAAGCGTGTGAGAGATTTTGCAGAGGTTGGAGGTGATAGTGTTATAAAGCGCGGGCTAACATTGTATGCTCTTGAAGAGCTTGGTATAAATTCATATGGGTTTGATGAGATGGATATACGGTTATTGGAACTGCTTGTCATGGCCAAAGGTCGTCCTATGGGGCTTAGTTCCATAGCGGCATCTTTAAGTGAAGATGAAGGAACTATCGAAGATGTTTTAGAGCCTTATCTTATAGCTAACGGTTATATCCAAAGAACTGCCAAAGGAAGACTGCCGACACAAAAAACTTTTGAGGTTTTAAAAGTTGAAAATCCACAACAAGGCTTATTTGAATGAAGCCCCAATACTTTTTATTACTTCTTTTTGCTTCATCAATGTATTGGATGTATCTGCTGTATAAGCCGTTTTTGCTAACTTTTTTAATTGCGGCTCTTTTAGCTATATCAACTGCTAAAGTACAGGCATATTTTACGATTCTTACAAAATCACGATTGCTTGGAGCAATAATCAATACTTTTTTGCTTGCAGTGCTGTTTTTTGTTCCTTTGGGATATTTTTTAACTAATCTAACACTTGAACTTAATCATTTGGATCCGACGATTATTTCTAAAACTATTCACACTGCTAAAGCTTTTTTAATTCAGCCACCTCAATATCTTACTTTTATAAAGCCGTATGTTGGAGATATTGTAAGTCATATTCAGTTGAACAACATGGCATCCAGAGCACTTTCGTTAGCAGGAGCGGTGGGTGTGTATAGTGCCGGCTTTTTAAAAAATACTTTTTTAATTATTATTTTTTATTTTTTTGCTCAGTATTATGGTGAGGCTATTGTAAAGTTTACGAAAAAAATAATTAAATTTTCTGATAACGAAAGCGGTCTGATAATATATGAACTCTCTTCCGTGATGAGTACGGTTTTTTATTCTATCTTAGCAACTGCTATTTTAGAGGGAGCGCTTTTTGGGATAGCTGTAACATATCTTGGATATAACGGGCTTTTGTATGGCATAATGTATGGCTTCACCTCTTTAATACCTGTTGTCGGCGGTGTGGTTATGTGGCTTCCTTTTGCTTTTTATGAACTGAGTCTGGGACATATGAATGAAGCTATTTTTATATCTGTTTATTCAATCATTGTTATATCCATAATAGCCGATACATTTATAAAACCTATAATAATTAAAGAGATAAATACTAGACTAATAAAATCAAACGTAGAGCTAAACGAATTGATAATCTTTTTTGCTATTATTGCAGGATTGGCTTCATTTGGTTTTTGGGGCATGATCTTAGGACCGGCAATTACATCTTTTTTTCTGGCACTGATCAAGCTTATCGAAGTTAAATCAAATAGTATTATAGAATAAGGAGTATCTATTTATAGATTTGCGGATAATCATTTTTCCATCTTCTATGTATCCAAAACCACGGTTTTGGGTTTTTAAATATCTCTTTTGTAAGCCAGGACGCTTGTAGTTGTGTAGAGATCAAAATATCATGATTCATATCTTCTGTTTTTGGTACTATGAGCTCATCATAAGCTTCGATTACATAACTCTCATCTGTTTGATTTGTTTTATGTATTAGTATCGGGATGAGTGCCGCATCAAATTTTCTGGCAAGATATCCTGTGATTTTTGTCTGAAGAGTTGGATGATTTAAAAAATTAACTTTAAGTCCGTCCTTTTTATTGACATTGATATCCATTAAAAATGCCACTGACTGTTTATTTTTAAGGCGTTTAATCAAGCTTTTTGCAGCGCCGTGTTTTTCGACATAATCTATATTCCACTTTGACCTTGCACTTAAAATATAGTTATTGAAATATCTATTTTTCATACTCTTATAAACAACGGTTAAAGGTACGATTTGCGCACTTAACATCTGCGCACCCAATTCCCAAGCCCCATAATGCGCTGTTATAAAAATAATAGGTCTGTTTTGCTCTTTGGCCTTTTTTACTACACCAATATTTTTAAAGGTTATATTTTTGGCAATATCATCAACTGATTCGTAATGCCCTTGTATTGTATGTAAAAAATTCACAGCAAGAGTTTGATATGAACTTTTAGTTATATCTTCTATAAGCTCTTTGCTTATATCCTCTCCATATACAAATTTAAGGTTTTGAGATGCCACTTTTGTATATCTTTTGCTAAGAGTATATGCAAGATTTGCAATCCCTATAAAAAATTTCTTCCTTGCGGTTTTTGGAAATAACATAATTATCTTTTCAAAAACTAAAAAACTATAAAAGCTCAGCATTTTAAAATCTCCATGGCTTGATTGATGATTGTTTGAGGTGAAATACTGTCGATAGATGTATCGTTTTTATTAATACGCGAAATATCTACCTTTGTATTAGAGCATACTGCCAGATTAATATCTGTTTCATACATCATTCTTTCGTTTGTCGGCCCAAATATTACAATGGAGGGTTTGTTATACGCCCAGGCAAGATGAGTTGGTCCCGTGTCGTTTCCTATGGTTAAAGATGAATGACATATAAGTGCTGATAGTTCGTTTAGATTTAGTTTAGGTGTTATCGTGGCATTTTTGCAATGAGCTTCAATAAAACCGGCGTCTTTTTTTTCACTATTTGTACCCCATGTTAGATATATTTTACATGAAAAAGCTTTACAGACTTCAACTAGTTTTTCTTTTGGATAGATTTTATTTTTGTAAGATGCACCCGTAACTACAACTATATATTGTTGCGGAGCAAAGTCAGGTTTAGTGTATATCTGAAGCAACGGGTCTTTGTTATCTATCATCTCTTTTGTTACATGTAAGTTTAACGCATCATTTATAAGCGTTATATTCCTTTTAATGATGTTTTGTGTATATGCAATACTTGAATGTGTTTGATAAAAAATAGATGCTATAGCTTCGCGCGCGCTGTATCTGCTGTATCCGTGTATGTTTTTATCTATAATTCTTGCTATAATTGATGATTTTAAAAGTCCCTGCATATCTATAATCAGATCGTAAGTCGGCAACTTCTTTAGTTTTGATATCAATTTTATAAAAAGTTTCAGACTTTTTTGTTTTTTTATCTGCTTTAGATTAACGGTATATACTTGATTTATTAGCGGATGAGTCTCAAGCAAAGGCGCAAACGAGTCTTCACAAATCCAATCTATCTTAGTATCGGGATATGTCTGTTTAATAAACTGCAGTACAACAGTAGCGTTTATGATATCTCCAAGTGCCGATAATCTGATAACGGCTATATGTTTATAGGAATGTTTCATTGATGTAATTATACCAATCCTAGCTAAAAAATTTCAAAAAAACTCTTTTTTTAGGTTTTGTTAGAGATTGTCTGAGTAATAATTTGGTATAATGACAAATAAAAAAAGGTGCTTACAAGATGGTTGCTTTAGATATTCAAAAATTTTCTGAAAGTCGTACAAAAGCTAGAGCATATTTTTGTTACCTGTTTTCTAAAAACATACCCAATAAACTGCCATCTATTTCACTTAATATGGTAAGTGCCGGCTTGCTTAAAATAAAATCTGAACTTGAGACTTGTGATGGTGTATATGTTCTTGATAACAGTGGTGCTCAGGTTTCACCATCATACACGATTCATGGTAACATTGATGAAGATATAGGTAAGATGCGCTCAGATAGAGCTTATTATTACAGAGCCGTAAAAGAGAAACGATGCACAATGACTGATCCGTATCCTTCGCTTATAAACGGCAATCTGACAATCACCATATCGCAGCCTATATGTGATAAAGATGGAAATTTACTATATATTGCATGTTTAGATATGCCGCTAGCAGAGGTATTAAAGATTTCTACATTAAATCATGTAGATACATTGTTTAATACCTTTTTTAAATATGCATATGCTTTGTTTTCCGTGGCTCTTTTGGGTATTGCTTTAATGTTATTTTTAAAAGGTACGGAGAGCTTTATGAAGCATGGAATTATGCCGTCGCATTTTGAGATTAAAGAGATGTTTAATTCAACTATTTTGCTTACATTATCATTGGCTATTTTCGATCTTGCTAAAACTTTAATTGAAGAGGAGTTTATGGGAAGATTAAAAGAACGTGATGTCTCGGGACCGCATAAAACCATGGTTAGATTTTTGGGTTCTATCATCATTGCACTCTCTATCGAGGCTTTAATGCTTGTATTTAAGTTTGCTATTTCATCTCCGTCAGAGCTTATATATGCAACTTATATTTTAGCTGGAGTAGGAATATTGATTGTCAGTTTGGCGATTTATATTAAGTTTACAAAGTTGAGGATAGACGATTGATAGCGATTGTAGATTATAATATGGGTAATTTAGCAAGTGTAAAAAATGCTTGCAGCAAGCTCTCACAAGAGGCAGTGTTAGAATCGGACCCGGCAAAGTTATGCAAGTATGATAAAATTATATTACCCGGTGTCGGTGCTTACGGAGATGCAGTTAGTAGCCTCAAAAAAAGAGGCATGGATGAAGCGGTAAAAGAGTTTGCTAAAAGTGGAAAATTTATGCTTGGGATTTGTCTGGGTATGCAGTTGTTGTTTGAGAGAAGTAGTGAATTTGGCAATCATGAAGGTCTTGGGCTGATTAAGGGTGAGGTGGTTAAGTTTTCCACTCAAAAATTTTCTAAGCCCCTAAAAATTCCACATATGGGATGGAATCGCGTATTTACAAAAGAGCATTCTTTATTTAATAAACTTGATAAAAATCATTATCTTTATTTTGTTCACTCTTTTCATGTTGAGTGTTTTGATTTAACGGATATTATAGGTGAGAGTGAGTATGGGTATCAATTTACGAGCGCAGTTGCCCATGGTAACATTATGGGTATTCAGCCTCATCCTGAAAAAAGTCATTTAAACGGGCTTCAAATTCTAAAAAATTTTATTAATATGTAGGTGGATGGATGATTATATTTCCGGCGATAGACTTAAAAGACGGTAAAGCGGTTAGATTGACAAAGGGTCTTATGGGTAGTGCAAAGATTTATTCAGATGAGCCATGGGAGCTTGTTGGAGAGTTTGAGACAATGAAAGCAAAATGGGTTCATTTGGTAGATTTAAACGGTGCATTTGCGGGTGAGCCTAAAAATTTTGAGCAGATTAAAAAAATTCGAGCCAATTGCAATGTTAAGTTGCAATTAGGTGGCGGTATTCGCGATGAAGAGAGTATTAAAAAAATGCTTGATATTGGCATCGACAGAATAATTTTAGGCTCCATTGCAGTTAAAGACCCTGAGTTTGTATTTAAAATGGCTGAAAAATATCCAATCGCCGTAGGAATTGATGCAATTGGCGGCATGGTCGCTGTTGAAGGGTGGGGAGATGTAAGTCATGTAAAAGCAACAGATTTAGCTCAAAAATTTAAAAATAGTAATATAGAAGCAATAATATGTACAGATATCAGTCAAGACGGAACTCTTGGCGGCGTAAATGTTGATTTTACGGTTGAGATGGCGCGTGTTAGTGAAAAAAATGTCATCGCCAGTGGCGGTGTCAAAGATAATGATGATATTAAGAAACTAGAAGATACAGACATGGTTTACGGCGCAATTGTCGGCAAAGCTTTTTATGAGGGCAAAGTAGATTTAAAAGCACTGTTTGCTTAGTTAAAGTGTTTGGATATACTTTTAAACTTGATACAAACTAAATTTAGATATTATTAGTTGAATTTTATGATTTAACAGTTAATTTAAAGGATAATAATTGAAACTATTGGTCGTTGATGATAGTTCTACTATGCGCCGTATAATCAAAAATACTCTAGCGCGACTTGGATATAAGAATGTTTTAGAGGGTGAAGATGGTATTCGCGGATGGGAAGTGTTAGAAAATAATACCGATATTGACATGCTAATTACCGATTGGAACATGCCTGAGATGAATGGTTTGGAGCTTGTAAAAAAAGTTAGAGCAGATGAACGCTTTGCAGACTTACCTATTATCATGGTTACGACAGAAGGTGGTAAGGCTGAAGTTATAACAGCTCTTAAAGCTGGTGTAAATAACTACATAGTAAAACCTTTTACTCCTCAGGTTTTAAAAGAGAAGCTAGCTGCGGTTATGGGCATAGAGGAATAATGGGAGAGTTTTATAATCAATTAGTAGTTGAGGTTGATTCAAATTATGAACTGTTTTATGATTTTTTAAGTGATACTTTACCGATGGGTTTTGAAGAAATCGATAAAGGTTTTGTTATACGAAGTGAAGATGACTTAGATGTAATAGCTTGGGGTATTGAGCAGTTTAAAGAGGCATTACAAAAAGCATTAAACAGTACCATTATGTTGGATATGATACAAAGTAAAGAAAAAAATGAGGACTGGATTAAAAAGTACCAAAATAGCATCACTCCGATTGCAATTGATCAGTTTTATATTCATCCGTCATGGGTCATGCCAAAAGAGGGCGCGATAAATATAACAATAGATCCGACACTTGCTTTTGGTACAGGCCATCATCCTACTACCGCATCATGCATCACAGCAATAGTAAAATATGTTAAGCCTTCGAGTTTAATGCTGGATGTCGGATGCGGTAGCGGTATTTTGGGAATTTGCGCACTTAAGTTAGGTGCTCAAGTCGATAGTTGCGATACTGACAAAGTATCTGTTGAAAATGCACAAAAAAATGCTGCGTTAAACAATGTAATATATGATAGCATTTGGGATGGTAGCGTATCGTCCGCCGTTAAACAATACGATGTCGTAGTAGCAAATATTGTTGCAGATGTGTTAGAATTAATCGCTGGGGATTTAATTTCTTCTGTGAAAACAGATGGATTTTTAATAATCTCAGGTATATTAAACAAGTATAAACAGCAAGTATCACAAGCTTATAGTGCTTGTAGGGTAGTTGAAATAATAGAACAAAATGAGTGGATAACAATCATTTTACAAAAGGATAACTAAATCATGGGCACACCTGATTCAAATGACAAAAACAACAACAATAATAATTTTTTTAATAAAAATCCACTGATAACATTTGTAATTTTTTCTATTGTGGTTATAGTAATTTTTAAAATTTTTGTAGGAAGCGGAAGCTCATCAAATATGCTTAGCCAATCATTGGGTTCTGCACAAAAAACAGAGGCAATAACGTATTCTAGGTTATTAAATTTAATTAAAACCAAGCAAGTTCAAAAAGTAGAAATCAGTAACACTATGATCAAAGCAGTATCGGATCAAAATGGCGCAAAAATTTTATACACAACACGTGCAATTCCGGGAGATAATTCCTTATATCCTCTGCTCAATAAAGAACACATCACATATACCGGGTTTAGTGAATCAAATTGGTTTACGGAGATGTTTGGATGGATGCTTCCATTTTTAATCATCATGGGTATTTGGATGTTTTTTGCAGGTCGTATGCAAAAAAATATGGGTGGTGGAATACTTGGTATGGGTAATTCTAAAAAACTTATCAATTCAGAAAAGCCTAATACTAAATTTGATGATGTAGCCGGTGCTCAGGAAGCCAAAGAGGAAGTTTTGGAGATAGTAGATTTTTTAAAATATCCTGGAAGATATGTCGAGCTTGGTGCAAAAATCCCCAAAGGTGTTCTTCTGGTTGGGGGTCCAGGTGTAGGTAAAACCCTTTTAGCAAGAGCTGTTGCCGGCGAAGCTGAGGTCCCGTTTTTTTCAGTTAGTGGTTCAAGTTTTATTGAGATGTTTGTCGGTGTCGGTGCTGCTCGCGTTAGAGATCTATTTGAACAGGCTAAAAAAGATGCCCCGTCTATTATATTTATAGATGAAATTGATGCGATTGGAAAAAGTCGTGCTGCCAGCGGTATGATGGGCGGTAATGATGAAAGAGAACAGACTCTAAATCAGCTTTTAGCAGAGATGGATGGGTTTGGCGCCAATGTTCCGGTTATTGTTTTAGCTGCTACGAATCGTCCTGAAGTCCTTGATAGTGCCTTGATGCGCCCTGGTCGTTTTGATAGACAAGTATTGGTGGATAAGCCTGACTTTGAAGGGCGTGTAGAGATATTAAAAGTACATATTAAAGGTGTAAAATTAGCCGATGACATTGACCTAAGAGAAGTTGCCAGACTTACAGCAGGATTGGCCGGTGCTGATTTAGCAAATATTATCAATGAGGCTGCACTATTAGCCGGTCGTTCTAATAAGAAAACCGTTTCACAAGGCGATATGTATGAAGCCGTAGAGCGTGCAATTGCAGGATTGGCTAAAAAATCCCGTCGTATCAACCCTAAAGAGAAGAAGATAGTGGCATACCATGAAAGTGGTCATGCACTGACTGCAGAGATAACAAAAGGTGCTAAAAAAGTATCAAAAGTATCTATTGTCCCACGCGGTTTGGCTGCTCTTGGATATACTTTAAATACTCCTGAAGAAAATAAGTTTATGGCTCAAAAGCATGAGCTTTGGGCTGAGGTTGATGTACTTCTTGGCGGACGTGCGGCTGAAGAGGTATTTTTAAAAGAGATATCTACAGGTGCCGGTAATGATCTTGAAAGGGCAACAGATATTATAAAATCTATGGTACAGCTTTATGGCATGAGTGATGTGGCTGGCTTAATGGTGCTGGAAAAACAGCGTCAATCATTCTTAGGGCAGGGTGCTACTCAGACTCCAAGAGAGTTTAGTGAAAAGATTTCTGAAGAGATGGATGAGTTTATCAAACAAAGTCTTAATGAACATTACGAGATGGTTAAGGAGAATCTTACTTTGTATAGTGGTGCTATTGAAAATATGGTTGCATTGCTTTATGATAAGGAGAATATTACCGGCGATGATGTACGCTCTATAATAGAAGCATTTGAAAAAGAAAATGGTATGCCAAGTAAATTATCCGAAGTTAGTGATAATATAAAAGATGAGCTTAAAGAAGATGCAAGCATGGTAAAACATGATAAAGAGTTAAAATAACAATAGATCAAAACTCTTTTAAAGCAATATACAGTATCAACGGGATCTTAGTATTGTTTGTTTTAATCTTGTATTTAGTGCATTGTGGTTGATATTAAAATCAAAATAGTGTGATTTAAACATTGTGGGTATAAGATTAAATTGTATTGCCGCGCCTATATTATTTTTATTTTCGAGATAAAGTAGCCCTAGCGCATAGTGACTTCTAGCACTATGAGGGTTTTGTAGTATTGCAAGCGTTAATAATGTTATAGCGTTTGCGTGATGACCGGCTGCTATTGACGCTATCGCTGCCAAAAAAAGTGTTCTATCGTCATTAATGTTGTATTGATTAGTGAGTTGATTAAACAACACATATGACTGTTCATATTTGTGAGCCAATAAATCTGTAAAGGCTACTGTATATATAATATCTTTTATGTTATTTGCTGAGCTATATAATTTATGTTTTACTATCTGGTTTAATTGATAAATTGTACCGGTAAATAATGACTGATATGCGTACAAATATCTTGCTATATATGAACCGCCATATAAAGCATTGGAATTAAAGTCATGATTTTTTATAAAAAATAATGTATTCTTTGCATAATTAATAGTATTGTTGTTTTTTAATTTTTCGTTGATATATATCAAATTAGATACTATATCTTGCGGTGCTTGTTTGTGAAGGGTATCTGCATATCTTAAAGCTGATTTGTATTTGTGCATATGTCTAAATATAATTATTTTTAATATTGAAAATATTGGTTCGCCGTTTTTAGTACCTGATAGCCATTTTGAAGCTCCTAAGTAATCATGTTTTAAAAGATTTAGTAAAGCAAAATTAAGGTGTTTGTTTTGGATTGTATTTGCCTGAGCTATGTTGGTCATAAAAATCTTATTAAATTGAGTATTATCTTTATGTAGAAGTTTTGCGCTGATCATAGAAAAAACACCGGCTAAATAGTTGTTGGAGTTAAGATAATATGAGGTTGTGAAATGTTTGTATGCCATTGGAATATTGCCTAACTGCATGTATGTTAATGCTAGGTCATATTGCAAGATAGAATCTTTTGGGTATCTATTTTGAGCTATTTTTAATATTTTATTTGCTTGTCTGATTTTATATAAAATAGCTTTATCAATAGCATTGGCAATAGTGAAGTTGATAGCAGACAAAAATTGACTTTTACGTAGATATTTTTGTGCGCTTTTTATATCGTTTAGATATATATTGATATTACCTTTGTTTATATTTTCTATTGTAGCTGTTGGATGAAATATTTTATATGGAGCAAAATGAAAAATTTCTAGATATTGCATAAAAACAGAGTTATTTAGCAGATATCTATAGTATTTTTGCGCACTTTTTTGCTTTAAAAAGGTGTTTTTTAGAAAAACTTTTATAGGATACGGTCTATATGATTGCTTATGAAATAAGCCGGTAACTTCTTTTAAGTTATGAGAAGCTAAATGGTATTGATGAGATTTGATATCTACAAGAGCTAATGCCATTTGTGCCTTTAGCCTGTTATTTTTATTTTTTAGCGCACTTTTTAAATAGATAGATGCAAGATTATATTTATCTATATTGGCATATAGCAGCCCGACAGGCAGCGCATCTTTTTGCGAATAATTATCACTATAATCTTTAATGGCATCATTATAATTTCCAAATAATACGTCAAGTTTTCTTTTTAGCAACAATGCTGGTTTTTGATAATAATTAGAATTTGGATGATTTAAAGCGGCTAAAGCCTCTATATAATCGCGTTTATAATATTTAATCAAAGCATAATAGTAATAATAAAGAGGTGAATTTATCTCAGCTGGCAGATATGCGTAAGCCAGATTGATGTAATACTTAAAGTTAGCCATTTGGTGCAGATGTAAAGAGCATACTGCAGCATTTATTGCGCTGACACACATTTTGTCATGGTTGAGAAGTGCTTGCTTGAATGTCGATAATGCTTTTTTATAATTATTGGCTTTTAGCTGTGCTACCCCAAGGTTGTATCTTGATAATGCTTCATTATATTTTGCTATGCGTTTATATAATATCAGTGCTTCATTTTTATGATTATGGTTATATAGATATCCGGCTTTTTTTATCATTTTTTCAATTTTGCTTGATATGTTGCTGTTTGGAGAATATCCTGGTTTGGTTTGCGAAGTAAAAATTGACGGCACCAAAGGAGTGGGTCGTTTTGAATGATACAACAGAAGCATGACAACAGATCCTATAATAATAAGTGTAAGTATAGATCCGATTATAATAAGTATTGTTTGTTTTTTAGAGCTGCTATTAAATGTTTCTTCTACTTCTTGCTGTTTATTGTCTGATTTTTGCGATATATTGGCGGCCTCAGAATCTTCAATAATGATAATTTCGTCATTTGTTTCCTCGTTAGCCATTCTTCATCTTCCTTACATGTAAGGTTGTAAAATATCAGGTATGGTAATTGTACCATCAGCATTTTGAAAGTTTTCCATAATGGCCACAAGCGTACGACCTACTGCCAGTGAAGAACCGTTTAGCGTATGAACAAAAGTATTTTTTTTGTCATTTTTGTATCTTATTTTTGCACGTCTTGCCTGAAAATCTCTCGTGTTTGATATAGAAGAGATTTCTCTATAGCTGTTTTGCCCAGGAAGCCATACCTCAAGATCAATAGTTCTAGCAGCACTAAAACCTAAGTCTCCAGTGCACAGTTCAACCAATCGATGCGGCAGTTTAAGCGCACTTAATAAATCAGATGCGCATGTAACCATCTCTTCGAAAATTTTATCGCTCTGCTCGGGCATTGAGATAGATACAAGCTCTACCTTATGAAACTGATGTTGTCTAATGATACCTCTTACGTCACGTCCTGCGCTACCGGCTTCTTTTCTAAAACATGCGGTATGACCTGTCATTTTTATCGGCAATTCTTTAGGAGATATGATTTCATCAGCAAATAGATTTGTAAGGGGAACTTCCGCTGTTGGTATGAGATACAGCTCATCGCCTTCTATTTTGTATAAATCATCTTTAAATTTTGGAAGTTGTCCCGTACCTTGGAGAGACTGCTTGTTTACAATTTGTGGGACACTTATTTCATGAAAACCACGCTGTTTGTTAAAATCTAACATAAAATTTATAAGAGCGCGTTCAAGTTTTGCACCGGTATCACATATAACGCTAAAACGACTCTTAGCAATTTTAACACCGCGTTCAAAGTCAATCCAGCCATTTTGTTCTGATAGCTGCCAATGCTCTTTGGGTATAAAGTCAAATGTTTTTGGAGTTAAAACTTTTTTAATCTCAACATTATCATCTTCACTCTCTCCGATGGGCACGTTGTCATCGGGAATATTGGCAATACCCATGGCAATCTCTTGTAATTCTTGCTGTTTTAGTCTTTGTATCTCTAGTGCCTGAGCGATGCGAAGCTTATTCTCGTTTACTTTTTGTTGCAACTGCGATACATCTTTTCCTTCTCTTTTGTATTGTCCAAATTCTTTACTCATAGAATTTTGAAGAGCCTGTAGAGTCTCAAAGGTTGTTTTAGCAGCTTTTAACTCTTCATTTTTAATTTTTAACTCTTGAAGTATTTTTGTATCTACACCTTTGTGTTGTAATTTGACAGCAACTATGTCAAAATCTTTTTGTAACAATTTTAAATCTAACATGCTTACCCAATTTTTTAAATATATAATACCAAACCCAGCTTTTTAGCTGGGTTTGGTATTATATAGTAACTGACCTTAAATTAAATTCCAATTGACCGGCTCAATTTCATTGTGTTTTAAGAATTTGTTTGCGGTTGAAAATGGTTTTGAGCCAAAAAATCCTCTATATGCCGAAAGAGGTGATGGGTGAGGAGATTTTATAATAAGATGCTTCTTTGCATCAATGAATAATGATTTTTTTTGAGCATCTCCGCCCCAAAGTATAAAAACGACATGAAGTTGGTATTGACTGATAATTTGAATTACTTTATCTGTAAATATCTCCCATCCTTTGTTTTTATGCGAATTAGCTAAACCACGCCGAACCGTCATTGTTGTATTTAATAAAAAAACTCCCTGTTTTGCCCACTGCAACAGGTTTGTTGTAGTTGGAGGCGGTAATCTTAAATCATCTGCATACTCTTTAAAAATATTGCGTAGAGACGGTGTTTGAGTATTGTTGTTTACACTAAAAGCAAGTCCGTGTGCCTGATCTTTACCGTGATATGGGTCTTGTCCGAGAATAACCACTTTTATCTCATTTAAATCGGTCAGCTCAAATGCTTTAAATACATCTTCTTGAGAGGGATATGTTTCATAATTAGTCCGCTCATTTTTTAAAAAACTACTTAATTTTAGAATATACGGTTTTTTAAATTCATTATTAAGATACGTTTTCCACAAAGGAGCGATATTAGCTACAGACATTAATTTTACCATGTAAAGTTTGAAGATTATATAATGAATTTTTATTATATACTGTGACTGTTTTTTGCGTATCAAGTAAAATAAAGTTTGTTGAGCCTGTTGTGATTGGCTTTGTAGTTTGATTTATCATAGTAGCAGGATTTGTAACACATAGTTTTATTAAATCTTTAAAGGAGATAAGATTTGCTTTTATAAGTTTGGTGTAGTAAAGAGGTACAGCATGCCCGATGGCTTCGCACCCATAAGAAGCGTCAGAAAAAGCAACCTCCTTGTTTACGGCCGATGATGGATGGTGGAGCGTTGTAAGTATATCAATCTCACCATTTTGAAGCATCTTTCGCATAGTTTGCATATCCTGCAAAGATTGCAGTGGAGGATAGATTTTAGCTGTTGTGTTAAAATTTTCACACATCTCATCACTACATAAAATATGGTGAATACTAACTTCACATCTGACTTTAACACCCTCTTTTTTTGCTTTTGTAATGAGTTGGATTGATTTTGGCGACGTGATTGATTGAAATAGTACCCTTATTTTGTAGTATCTTGCTATTTCAATCA
>Ga0256829_1001738_pt1 | contig 17300 bp, 26 predicted proteins | sample 131447metaG_FD_185979 | JGI IMG/M metagenome (GOLD analysis project Ga0256829, IMG submission 185979) | Hydrothermal vent microbial communities from Lau Basin, Pacific Ocean - 131-447 | ecosystem: Environmental > Aquatic > Marine > Hydrothermal vents | place: Pacific Ocean: Lau Basin | collected...
CAACTTTAACTTCTCTAAAGACTGCTACCCCACCCAATGCTGATGAATGACCAGATATATTTTTAGTGCTTGAATGAACCACTATATCTGCTCCCATAGTCAAAGGACGTAAAAGTATAGGGGTTGCGGTATTGTCTATCATCACAATGGTTTCATACTGATTACATAAATCAATAATACGCTGTACATCTGGAAGTGTAAGGCTAGGATTTCCTACAGACTCGAAGATAACCATCTTAACGCCAGTTTTAAGAGAATTTTCTATGTGTTCAAAGTCATCTACTTCACAAAAACTGTTAGTTACACCAAAGCGTGCAAGTGTCTCATTTACTAAAGAGTATGTTCCTCCAAAAAATCCGCCAATGCAAAGCAGTTCATCTCCAGCATTTAAAAAGGCTGTACACACCATAGAGATAGCACCCATACCTGAAGATGTAGCGATAGCACCAAAGCCACCCTCCAACTCTGCCAATATACTCTCCAATTTAGCGTTTGTCGGGTTTCCTACTCTTGCATATAGTGGCTTGTTTACAGTTGCACTAAAAATACCTTCTGCTTCTTGTGCATCTTTATAGCCAAAGGCAGCAGATGGCGTAATGGTTTGAGCTATTGGCCCTACTCTATTTCCTACATTATGTACAAGTTGCGTATTGTAAAAATCAAAATCTATTTGGTCTTTCATATTTTAATATTCCTATATTGAGTAATTTAGTGTTTGAGTGGCTTTTAGCTCATAGTTTTTAAGTTCACAAAGTGGTATCTCAAACTCTTTTGAAACATTTGCTTTTAGATCGTCCCAAAAAAGTTTGAGTGCAGGATTACAATTTTGTGAAATATCTGAAAAAATATCTGACTCAAGTACCACAACAACATCTTTTAAAGTTATCTCTTTTAAAGGACGTGCCAATTTATAACCACCATGCGCACCTTTGACACTAAGAAGTAACCCCTGTTTTTTAAGTTCTAAGAGTATCTGCTCTAAAAAATTTTGTGGTATGTTTGCGTTTGATGCGATGTCTTTTATCTTAAGTACACCACCACCTTCGACCAATCCTAGCTCATTAAGTGCCGCTATTGCATATATTGTTTTACTTGATATTCCTACCATGTTTTACAAACCCTTTTGCTACTTGAATTGTATAGTATATCTTACATCCTATACAAAAATCGAATAAAGTTTCAAGTAACGCACAAATTAACAAAACAATAGTAATTACAGTAGCAATTACAGAAACGTCTGCCATGTAAAATACTACAAGAAATAATGAAATTACCAATCCCATATATAGTGCAAATCTCTTAGGCATTTCGTCACATAATTTTGGTGCAATACCCCAACCTTTCAAAACAAAATTACCTACAATTTGAAAAGGGCTTAAATGTGATTGACGTAATGTTCTCATAAAAAAATCAAAAAGCATAACCAACGCAAAGATACTCTCTTTAGTAAAAAGCAGAGCAGTTGTAAATAGTGCAACTTGAAAAGATATAACACGAACCATATTCGAGTCAACTCTTTTTGTAGATATAGGGCATACTTGAGCCATAATGATTTCCTTTTGATATTTATATGACATATTAACAAAAATAGATTTAATTGTCAAGTAAATCTATCGGTTTTATATATAAATTTAAAGTATAGCTTCACCACGTAAAATATCTAGTACATTAGTAGCATAAGAGCCTTTAGGCAAAACAAAAGATAGTTCATAATGTGCCTTTTCCTCTACATAATTTTTCGTTATTTGGGTTACTTGTATCCATGCGTATCGTCTAGCTCCATTTAGCGGTATCTCTTCGGTAAAAGGGGCTTCTAATACTTCTGCTGTTTCCATGGAGAGTTTTGTTTTTTTACCCGAAAGTAAACCAGCAGGAGCTATGTCTTTGGTTTCAAAGCGTCTTGCCTCTTCTGCTAAATCTTCTACATTAAATACACGTCCGTAAGGATAATGCATCATAGTATCGCCTTTGACTAGTTTAAAGAAATTTACTTGCTCTTTTGTACCTTCTAGTGAACCTTTTTCTAGTCCCATAATCTGTTCCGTTTCTAGTTCAGAAAACTTTTCAAGCAGTAGACTTAACTCCATTCGTTTACTTAACCACTTGTTAAAAAGGTAAGATTGATAAGACCCCATAAGAAATTCTTTAGTTTTTTTATTACGCATTTTTAGGGTGCCGTCTATTAACTTTTTACCATCTATCCAGTTATCACCATCATTTCCAAATCGTTGATTTCCAAAGTAGTTTGGTACACCATTGTTTTTTATCCACTTTAAAACAGAGTCAAGCTTGTCCTTTTGAACGCCTAGTACTTTTTTGAGACGTATTTTAAAACGGTTTCCTTTTAAGTGACCTACACGTATTTTGTTGTTGTGTCGTGTCATCGAGAGTATCTTTATCTTTTCATGTTCAAAATCTTTAAGCTTCTCTTCATGTATGGCCATAACAGATATGTACTGTATAGTCATAGCATGCTTGTCTTTTAGTCCCGCATACCCCATATCACGGCGACGAATGCCCACATGATTAGAAATAGCATCTAACATCTCCCATGTTGTCATATCTTTTTTACGAACTTGTAGTACAAGGTGTTCACCCTCTTGCGTAAACTCATAAAGAGGTATCTCTTCAACCGTAAAATCACGTGCACAGGAGTTGAAAACAAATTCATTTTTTACATTTAGTGGGTAGATTAATTTAGTGTTAGTCATTATATTCTTTCATGGAAATTTCAAAGGTGAGGATTTGCATCTATCATAAATGCCCTAAAGCATAATTTTAACATCAATAGTCTAAAAGAAACCTCTAGGAGTAGATGTATATTTAATTTTTTAAGGTATTATCTTCTTCGATTACATCTTTATTTTACAGGAAAACACAATGAGAACAGTTGGTCTTTTAGGAGCTATATCTATAGGGGTTGGCGGTATGGTTGGCGGTGGGATTTTTGCTGTTTTAGGTGAAGCTGTATCTTTAGCTCACTCTGCCACTACTTTAGCATTTCTTTTTGCTGGTATAGTAGCACTTTTAACATCTTACTCTTACGCAAAGCTTTCGGTTAGCTATCAAAGCGAGGGAGGGACGGTTACTTTTATAGATAAAGCGTTTGGTCACAATCTACTATCTGGCTCTGTCAATCTTATGTTGTGGCTAAGTTATCTTGTAACCATATCTCTATATTCTGTTGCTTTTGCGTCATATGGTGAAACATTTTTTACTCAAAAAAATCTTCTTTTGCACCATGCATTAATATCAATAGCCATTGTCTTGCCCGCACTTATCAATCTAGTTAGTGCCTCTTTTGTGAGTCGTTCAGAAACTATAATAGTTGTAATAAAGGTTATTTTATTGGTTGCCATCATAATAAGTGGTGCTTCTTATGTCGATACACAAAGGCTAGATTTTACAGAAAATTTCGCTCCTATGTCTATTGTCATATCTGGTATGATGATTTTTGTAGCCTATGAAGGTTTTGAGCTTATTGCAAATGCGGCTAGTGATATAAAAGACCCAGATAAAAATCTTCCTCGTGCTTTTTATGGTTCTGTACTCTTTGTTATAGTTCTTTATGTTCTTATAGCTATCATCAGTGTAGGAACAGTTCCAGAGGCACAACTTCTTGAAGCAAAAGATTATGCTTTGGCGATAGCTGCCAAACCTGCTCTTGGTAGTATTGGTTTTACTATCGTTGCTACAGCAGCACTTCTTGCTACTTTTTCGGCCATAAATGCAACCATTTATGGAAATGCACGATTAGGGTACATCATAGCCAAAGAAGGAGAACTGCCAAAGTTTTTAGAAAAAGAAAAAAGAGATATACCTTTTATGGGCGTTCTTGTCACTCTAGGCGCTAGTTTGGTTATCGCAAACAGTATAGACCTTGACGCTATAGCCATCATAGGTAGTGCTAGTTTTTTGCTCATCTTTTTCATAGTAAATCTTAGTGCATACAGATTAAGAAAAAAGATAGAAGCGAAAATATGGATACTTTTAGTATCAATGTTTTCTACTATTACCGCACTTATTGTATTACTCTACCACACCTATAGTTCAAACCCAAAAGCCATTATAATATTCTTTTTATTTATAGTAGTCTCATTTTGTTTCGAATATTTTTATGGACGGCTCATAAGAGGGCATATCTTTGGTAAAAAATATAAATAACATCATATATTAATCAAACTGCTCTTTTAATATATCTTTAGCTTGTATCATGTCTTTGTCTCCGCGTCCAGAGAGGTTTACTAAAATGGTTTTACCTTTTATCTCTTCTGGTTTCATCTTTTTTAGGTAAGCTACTGCGTGAGAACTTTCAAAAGCAGGTATGATGCCTTCAGCTTGAGATAGCCATACGAAAGCATCTAATGCTTCATTGTCTGTTATGTGATTGTAAGTAACTATATTTGCATCGCTCAAAAAAGCATGTTCTGGCCCAATGCCTGGATAGTCAAGACCTGCACTTATGGAGTGTGCCTCTTGTATCTGCCCATCTTCATCTTGAAGTAGGTAGCTAAGTTGTCCATGCAGTACACCTGGACTTCCTTTTTTTAGTGAACAACCATGTTTACCATCTAGCCCTTCTCCTCCTGCTTCTATGCCTATGCACTCTACACTTTCATCTTGTAGGAAATGATTAAATACACCAAGAGCGTTAGAGCCTCCGCCTATACAAGCTATAACCTTATCTGGCAAACAACCCTCTACCGCTTTAAGTTGTGCTTTTGCTTCCCAGCCTATGATAGACTGAATGTCACGTACCATCATAGGGTAAGGGTGAGGGCCTGCTACTGTGCCTATGAGGTAGTAGGTATCACGTGCATTTGTTACCCAGTGACGAATAGCATCATTCATGGCATCTTTTAGTGTTTTACTACCACTCTTCACTGCATGCACTTTAGCACCTAGCAGTTTCATACGAAAAACATTGAGTTCTTGACGTGCTACATCTTTAGCACCCATAAAGACTTCACATTCCAAACCAAAGAGTGCGGCTACTGTAGCAGTTGCTACACCATGTTGTCCTGCTCCAGTCTCTGCTATAATCTTCTTTTTTCCTAAGCGTTTTGCTAAAATAGCTTGTGCTACACAATGGTTTATTTTGTGGGCTCCTGTATGGTTAAGGTCTTCACGCTTTAGATAAACTTTGGCACCTATCTCTTTAGATATATTTTCTGCAAAATAGAGTGATGAAGGGCGACCAACATAGTTTTTGTAGTAATAGTCCACTTCACTCCAAAAGTCTTTGTCAAAACGTACTGCTTCATAGTCAAGACGTAGTTGTTCAAGTGCTGGCATAAGTGTTTCAGGCACAAAGCGACCACCAAAACCTTCTTGACAATTTTTAGTACTTCCAAAGTGTCCGTTGCTATCTGGGTCATGTGGGCTTGGTTTAGGTATATATATTTCTTTATGTAAATCCATAGATGTCTCTCAATAGTAAGTTGAGTGATTATATCGTATGGGAGGTTATAAGGCTATGATTTACAATATTTTTTAAGATACTTTTCAATCTCTTCTTTTTGTGTTTTACTCATGGCTCTTATTGGAATAACATTAAACTGATGAGCATTTGTATATATGAGATAATACTTATCGTTTTTCTTCCATTTTGAAAAATAACTCCATGAAACAGTATCTCCTTGTGCTTTCTTGTCGTGTCTTATACCTTTGCCAGATATACGTAATGATACTTTAGATGAAAGAATAGGACTTTTGTTATAAACTTTTTTTGCCTGATACGCAGTAACTATACGTGTAAAAAGAAGATAAAAAGCTAGTGCAAAAAAAGTTATTAGTATATTATTTATAACTTGATGTGTATTTGAAAAGTCTGTGCCTACTAACATCATAAATGTAGCCATACCTAAAAATAACGCTATAAACAATGGACGTTTTCCACTTTTATAATGAAAATTAACAGCTTCTTGATACTCGTTTAGGGTTAGTTTATAAGTTATATTCATATGTCTACCTTGGCGTAAAATTGTAGTATTATCACGTTAAGTATCTTAATGTATAATTAAGTCAAACCCATAGGAGTCTACCATAGCAAAGTTATTTGATACCATTATTATAGGGGCAGGAATAGCTGGAGCAACTGTTGCTCATGAACTTAGTAAACAAAACCAAAAAGTATTAGTAATAGATAAAAACGGTATAGCCTCTGGTGGTTCTGGTGCTGCTGGGGCTTTTGTCTCTCCAAAGATAGGCAAAGGCTCACCTCTTCAATCATTAACCAATGAAGCCTTTATGTATGCAAAAGATTTTTATCTAACTAATTGTCCTAAATATTTTCATCAAACAGGAGTTGTACGCATACCAAAAAATGAAGATGACGCTAATAAATTTATAGAATATGAAAAATATAATAATACTACTTATGAAAAATATGGTAAAGATAAACTCAAATCACTAGGCATAAATACCAACTTTGATAGCTTTTATTTTCCAGATGCAGGTGATTGTGATGCACCTTTGGTATGCAATAGTCTTCTTAAGCACACGGAAATTATGGTGGCTAAAGTGTTGCATATAGAACAACAAGGTGGACTATGTAAAGTTTTAACTAAAGATTGCTCTTTGCTATCTAAAAACATTATCTTAGCTACAGGCTATGAGAGTAATCTAGCAGATTTAAGATATATGGGCATAAGAGGCACATGGGGAACTCGTGGAGACTTTAGCTCTAAACTAGATTTAAATGTAAGCATGCACCAATCTATGTCTGTTGGGGCTAATATAAACGGTATCATTAAACTAGGTGCAACACACGAGAAGATGATAAATAGTGTTGTGCCATGCAGTCAAAAGCAGGCACTATCTTTGCAAGATAACGCTTCTAATCTTATTGATATTTCTGATTTGAAATTAAAAGAGATTTACTGTGGTATGCGTGCAGGCTCTAAGGATTATTTTCCTTTAGTAGGTAGAGTGATAGATGTGCCTTATATGTTAGAAAATTACCCCACCATAACAAGAGGTGCAAAGCCAAAACTTAAATATACAGACAACATATATACTCTAAATGGTTTAGGTGGTCGTGGCTTTGTTTTTGCACCTCTAATGGCAAAAATATTGAGCGAACATATATTGAATGCCAAAGAGATAGACAAAATAGTTAATCCAGATAGACTCTTTTTAAAATGGTGCAGAAAGTTAATAAAATAAAATCTATCTTTTGTTTTAATCCCATTTTTCCCATAAAGGCTCTTGTGAAACATTTGGAAAACCATCAAGTATCTCTTCTGGTTTGAACTTGGTTTTGTAAGCAAAAGCTTTACACCCATCTACCCAGTAACCCAAATATATCCATGGAAGGTCTAAAATTTTTGCTAATTTTATCTGATAGAGTAATGAATATGTACCTAAAGATAAACGAGCATAGTCAGGGTCATAGTAAAAATATATGGAGCTTATACCATCATCAAGAACATCTATAAGGTCAACTCCAACAAGCTTATCATCTACAATATAAAGAACCTCTTTGCCAAAATCATGTGCACCATCTGCAAAATTTTCATGGTATTCTCTTTGGCTAATGTTTCGGTGTGACCAGCCATCATGCTTATGCTTATAGGCATGATATTTATTGTAAAGGTTAATGTGTGCTTGGGTAAGCGTAGGCTCTTGCACTATAATCTTAGTATCTGCATTACGCTTTATGGATTTTCGTTGCGACTTGGAGTATTTGTAGTTTTCTACATCAATGCGTATACTTTTGCATTCATTACAGCCATTACAAACAGGGTGAAAAAAGTACTTACCAAAACGTCTCCAACCACGTGCTATAACAGCAGTAGCAAACTTTTTAGATGCTTGCGATACATACTTATAGTTCATACGTACTTGTTTGTTTGGCAAATATGCACAATCATAATCAATCATAGAAAAATCTGTCGATGGGGGGTTAAGTAGGTCTAATTCTTCATTCATAAATGAGATTATATCTAAGTTGATGACTTATTGTCTAGTATTGATACATATATTTAGGTAAGAAAAATTTGATAAACAAGGTATTGTCCCCACGTGGACTCGAACCACGAGCTATGCCCCTATTGTCATACCCTTATCTTAGGGCTTTTAGAGGTGGTGTCTGTGGAACTGTCACAGCAAATGGGCTAAAATCTCTACTTATTCTCAAATGTTCTCCAGCTATAAACATCGCATAGTTTTTCATAATAGGTTCTGTATTTGAATGACCTACCATCTGTGCAAGTTCTAAGATAGTTACCTTACCACTCTTTAGCATTGAAGTAATAAAGGTGTGCCTTGTAGTATAAATTTTCCTATACTCGACTCCTGCCTTTTCACAAACTCTTCTCCAATGCCTTTTTAGTGATGATGCACCATATAGATGTCTACCCTCAATACATGAAAATAAAAATAAACTTTTGCTATCTCTCATCTGGTCTTTGAGATAAGGTATCACATGATTGAACATGGGTACACGTCTTACACCACTTTCTGTTTTTGGTGTAGAGACTCTTCCTTTGGTGACGGAACGTACTACATTTATAGTACCCTCATCAAAGTTAATGTCTCCGTGCATAAGTCCTAAGACCTCACCTGTACGCATACCTGTATAGAACGATATGGCTAAGAAGTTCTTGAACCACCCCTCTGCTACATCTATCAACTTCTCTACCTCTTCTGGGGTAAATGGTGTAACCTTTGGCTTTGTGTGCTTAGGTAGTTTGATATGTTCAGCAGGGTTGTCTGTAATTTCATCATATTCTACGGCTATCTCTAGTATAGCACCTAAAATTCTGATATAATTACGTACAGTTTTTGGCGATGCTGTTTTTAAGAGTTGGGTAGAGTATTCTCTAATCTCTACTCTCTTAATGTCTACCACCTTACGATTACCAAACTTTTTAACAATTCTACCCACGGTATTACCTAATTCGTGAATACCTTTTAAGTGGTCTTTTGAGATAAGATATTTTTCTGCATAAACTTTAAAGAGCGTTGGCTGTTTTTTATCTATGTCGCCATTCATAATTTTAATTTCAAGCTGTGGGATAACCTGTGTTTTTAACATCTTTCTATTTGCAGGTGTATCATCAAGCCCAGTGCTTTTCTGTTTTCTTTTTTCATTGACATAATACTGTAGGTACAGTTTTTTGCCTCTTTTGTATATACTAACCATCATGTTTTCCTTATGAGGTCAGCCGAAAATCGACTGCCTATTGTACCACTTTATTGAGTATTAAGTCAATTTCTTCATTTGTTTCAGTTGAGCGTACCCATTTGTTCATAGCTTCAATATCCCAAAAAGGTTCTCTCTCTCCTTTTGGTTGATGATAATGTATGCCTTGTTTGAAGAGTACACCCTTGTTTGACTTTAACCAACGTGTGCTACGTCCTATGAGTTCTGCCATCTTGCCTGTGCGTAGGTATAGTGGGTGGAGTTGGACTATTTTAGTTTTTTGACAGTTCATCTTCTGTAACTACTTCTTCTTGTAAAGTATATTCAGTAGAACAATATTCAGTAGAACAATCTTCGCATCTGTATCTGCCTTTAAAGTGTATCTCTGGATAGCCTACAACCTGTTTCCATTTATGGTTTCCTCCATTTAGACAATCTGCTTTATCACACGCACTATAGCGTGTATAAGTTTCAGCTAAAACTTCAAAGCATTTACCGCAGTGTTCACATTCGTATTCTTCTTCCCCATCGTAGTGTTCTCTATCAATAGGATTTATTTTCGTATTGTTTTCGCAATACGGACAAGTTACTGTTTCCATTTCTGTGCCTCCGAGCAAAGTTTTGTATTTATTTTCTTTTTCTAGGTCTTTTAAAACCCATTGACCCTGTAGTGTCTTTTCTACGTGGGTAAGCTCTAATCTTTCGTATGTATAGAGTGTTTGTCACATCGCCGTTTCTCATCGGAGCAGGTTCTAATGTGGCATTGAAATAACCACCTATTAGTTGCTTTGCATCAACAATAGTTCTGCCATTTTCTCTGTAAATTCCATCGTTCATAGCATTTGCCAACTCAAATAACTTTCGTCCATGTTTGGTTGGGTACACCTTTTCATAGTGATACTCTCCCCATTGGTTCACAAACTTCATAGCTAGAAACTCTTGCCTCAAGTCATCAAGCTTCTCTGTGACCTCAATGACTTTCATATTTTGTAGTCCTAGCCGTGCATTGTAAACAATCTCTTTGTCTATGTATGTGACATCTACTTGCATTTATGCTTCCTTAAAAAATTGATAAAAGGTATTCGCACTGACAAAGTGAACACCATCGCTGTCTCTAATCTTAATCGTTCTATCTTCTAAAATACTAAGCACGGTAACGACTCCTTTGTTACCGTGCTTTCTCTTGTACTCTGTATTAATTTTCGGCATAACCTGCCTCTGTGTTGAATTGTTCAATGAGTGATACAACTCCTCCCTCATCTGCTAAGACTTCCACAATGTTTGAGGAGTCAATACTCGCCCATGCAAAAAACTCATCTATATCCTCTGGTTTAATTCCCTTTGAAATTACAATTCCTGCATATCTTGCTAAACCAACCTTTGTCTCTTGGGTCTGTGATGTCATGGGGCTTTCCTCTCCATGAGTAGGCACACCAACTTCTTCTGTTTCGGCTTCTGTGTAGTCCTCTTCAACACCATAGAACTCGTTTACATACATTTTAATCTCTTGATTAGTCTGCGTAAAGAAACTTGATACTTTCATGTCTCCCATACCCTCAAAGTCCATGTGTTCTGCAAACGGTTTTAAATCTTTACGCTTAACCCCACACTCTTCTAGCTTTGCATAGTGTTGTGTAATATATCTTGGCATACGTGTAGCTTTTGGTTTCACTGGAGGTGTCTGCTCTCTAACTGCTCCCCTTTGTGCATCTTCTACTGGTGTAGGAACTTTTATGTTAGTTTTAGGTTTACCCATCAATGCTTGATTAATATCATCTTTCGACGTAATAACCTCTGTATCAACAATACCTGCATCTTGTACCTCGCCCTCTGCCTTAAATCCCATTAATAGTTCTGGACAATATAATCTACCAAACCATGATGCTGAACGGTAACGTGCCATTAATCCTTTGTTGTTTTTCCAATGTGGATTTGAAGCCCAACCATTTAGTTTGATTAGCTCATCTGTAATCCATTCGCCGTAAAGCTTCTCTCCGTCCATTTTTGCATAGACTCTTACACCCCATGTTGGGGCTTCTCTCTCTTCCCACATTAAAGGGGTATCAAACTTGCCAGAACCATTTATAATTGCTATAACAAGTTGCCCACTCATTGACGGTTTACCGTTTACGATATACAGTCCTTGTGCCAACATAATCATAGGGATTTTTAAAGATTTACTCATTTCTTCTAAGACTATTACGTCTCCTGTGTTTCTGTAGTGGGCAGGTAAAATACTCCCACTTATAAATGCTTTTGCTTTACGCTGTAAAAATTCAAACGCTTTTTCTTCTTGGCTTACTACTAATTCTTCTTTCATTTTTCATTCTCCAATACTGTGCTTTTAATTTCAGGAATAAGTTTTTTAATCTCATTCAACTCTACTCTTGCCCTTTGACCAACTGCTTTAAAGCCTCTTCTTTTGACAGTGCTACGTCTAAGTAACTCTGCCGTTTGAGATAGCTTGTCTGCAAAGTCTAATACCTGCTTACTCATCTTTAAACGCCCAATCTGGTATAGATATGGTCTTAACGATATTTGCTATACCCTTGTCTTTATATCGTTTGTACTCAACGAGTAGGTCTGTGTAGTTCTCTCTGCCCTTTTCAAGTGAAAGTGGGTCTATCTCCCACACATCAACCATATACGGCTTTTTAGTCTCAACTGTGATAAAGATAAATCTCTCCGCATTGATACTTGCCTTACTTAGCGTATCAAGATACCAACCTGCTTGTCTGTGATACTTATAGTCATACATAGACTTTGAGAAACCATACTCACTGCCATCTGCTGTAGTTTTTAGGTCAATCACTAAACCTAAGTCCTCACGATAAAAATCTGGTCTACATTTTCGTGTAATGTCAAATGTCTTGTCTTCTACAAAGAAACTCTCTTCTGCTACACCCTCTTGAAGTAGCCCACCTGCAATAGCCATTACATTTTTTGTCATTTTTTCGGCTTGTTCCCATACATCTACTGGGATAACCATTAAGCCCTCACATTGAACTACAAAGTCTGCCTTAGCTTCCTTGTATGCCTTAGAGTTCTTATTTAGATTTGCACCCTCAAAATCCTCTTTGATAAACTCTTCACCAACTGTACTTGGCTCTAACACCATTTTATGCACCAATGAACCTAAGTCAAATTGTTTACCACTTAGTTTAAATAGCTCTTTATTCTCATAATGCAGAGGTGACTTTTCAAGTAATCTAAAATCACTTGAACTTACACCCTCTGCTTTATGATACTCTTCGTTTGATAATTCTGTTTTCATTTATGTACCTCTATTATTCTTCCACCTCTGAACTCAATCACGGTGTCCTCGTATTTATTTATCGTTATTTCTTTATTACGCGAGAGAAATTTGAGAAAAACCAATATTAAGAATGCAATAATTACTAAAATGTCTAAGACATTCATTTTTATACCTCCATATTTTTGATGAGCTACAGTCATAAAAGCAAAAAGCCTTTAATAATGTAACCTAAGTCTTTATGTTGTTTTTAAGTACAACTTTGTGACAAGTGAATTATGGCATAGGTAAGCTTAATTTAAAATAATAAAATAGTACCTTAGTGCAATTTATGGAAAAAGTTTTTTAGTGTGGGGGAGTACCCCTTGTATAAGGGGTGTGTAGGGTTATAAGTTCTTAAATACCTTGATACATCGTGCAGTGTATAGTTCAGATGTTCTTTCTTTAGGTATGATAATTGGAGAGTAGTCACGATTATCTGGCAATAACATTATTGAGCCATCATCTTGTCTGCGAATACGCTTTATGCCACTATCTCCATCAAGGGTATAGTGTACTATGGAATTATCGCTAGGTGGTTTATTGGTATCGCATATAACGGTATCGCTGTTGTTTATGGTAGTTGCCATACTATCACCAGATGCAGTTATCCCATACGAGCTTGTAATATCAATGTCTTGTGGTACGCTAATGTATTCGGTGTCCTCTCCATAGAAGCCGTCAGTAGGTACACCACATGATGCACTACCTATAAGAGGTATGTGCTTATTCATTGGTATCTCTTGATTATCGTCCATCAAGTAATCTACTGTGACTCCTAAAAAAAGTGCCGTTCCTAATAAGTGTTGTTGAGGTACAGGCTTTATCCCTTTAACCCATTTATTGAGATATGTCTTATCCTCACCCAATACCCCTGCAAGTTCTTTTTGCGAACCACGACCTTTTTTCTTTAATAGATACTCTATTTTTTCGTGTATGTTCATCTTTAAATCCTTTCATATTGATAAACACACTATAACATAAATTGTATTTTAGGTCAATAGTTAAATAAAATATTAATATATCTTTAGTGCAATCACATAATTTAATATTAAGTTAAGAAAATAAAGTGTATAGTTGTACCTAAGTTCAATTAAGGAGTAAAAATGGACGATATAATAATGACGCAATTAGATATGTGCAATATGTCTGATACGAACAGAGCCACAATGTCAAGGTACTTAAATGGCAAAAAAAATCCAAAACTAATTACAGCAAAGCGTATAGCAGAGGCTTGTAATGTTCCGATGGATATTTTTTTGAGCGTAGAGACACAGAAAACTTTTTTTGGAAAATCATTCTTAAAAGAAGATATTGACTACAACAAAAAACAAAGGGAGTAGACGATGATTAGTATATTGAAGCGTGACAGCATAACCTGCCACAATGTATTATCATGCGTTGGAGGCACAAAAATAAATACGAGTGCATTATATCGTAGTAATTATCCTAAGTCAAGAGGTAAACTATGAAGATATTAAATTTATACGCAGGAATTGGTGGTAACAGGAAACTTTACTATGCCCCTCTCCTAAAACCTACCGTACAAATAGATAGGCATTTATATTGGGCTAACTTTAACATATCAAAAATAGATGTACACAAAGAACGCATACACAATGACATTAAAGGCTCTGATTTAGAGGAAATGCTAGGTTTTCCTTGTCCAGACATTAAAAATAAAAGATGGGAACTGTGCAGCATAGGCAAGGAGGACTTTTTTAATGGCTGAAAGACGAATGATGAGCAAGAAAATCATACATAGTGATGCTTTTATGGATATGCCAGTATCTTCACAAAATCTATATTTTTATTTATTGTTAGACGGTGATGATGATGGGTTTGTAAATAGTCCAAAGAGAATACAAAGATTAATAGGTGCAAGTGATGATGATGCAAAGATACTACTTGCTAAAAAATTCATTATCTCGTTTGATAGTGGAGTCATTGTAATAAAACATTGGAAGATGCACAACTATATACAAAAAGACCGCTACAAGCCTACTTCATACACAGATGAGAGGTCAAAACTTACGCTAGAAAAGAACAATGTATACACTATGGATACAGCATGTATACAAAATGTTCACGTAGGTAAGGATAGGTTAGGAGAGGTTAGGTTAGGAGAGGTTAATAATACTGTGCAGAAAACAAAGTTTGAAATTTTCATAGATGAAGTAAAAGAAGTATTTAAGCACAAGCGTATAGCTACATTTAACGCAAAGATAAATACTACTAAAGCTACTAAAGACGCATTTAGTAACCTTGAGGTTATCCCTAAAGACCTACACATACGTTATGCAGACTACATAGCACTCAACAGAAGCAAGGGGGTACGCTTAGATAGATGGCTCGTAGCAGTCATGGAGCGTAATGAGCAGGACATTAATTATGGTGTAGAGACTCCTAAAGAAAAACGAACTACCGCACATGATGCGGTAGATGCCTATTTTTCTAAGAAGAATTACATTAACGCAGAGGTATGTGATGAATAATTTGTTCAAAGAGATTTTAAATATTTTAAATATTAAAAATCCAAGTGACATAGAATTAGCAAGGATAGAGTCTACACTTGAAAATGTAGATGTGGATAAATTTTTAACGTACTTATTGAAAAATTTTAATCATTATGATTTGAAATTTTTAAATGGTAGCCAAAAATTTATTGAAATATCAAAGTGGTATTTCGATGGAGTTTTGCTTTCAGAAAATAAAGAAAAGCTATCTTTAATTGACACAAGAGCCAAAGAGTTAGCACAAAAGGTCAGAAAGACTAAAGACCCCTATGAAAAGTCAGAGTATCAAAGAGCGTATCTAGGGTACGAACATAAAGAGTTGAACTTTCACAATTTCGAGGGATACTTCAGAGATGAGGACGCAGCGATACTGAAGACTGTTGGAAACTTAGGCAAGTGTCTACAGTTGCAGGAGTCAATAAGTGGGCGTGATGCTTTAGAAGATAAGTTATCCGAGATTTTGAAAGCCATAGTGATAAGAGGTGCATCTCAAACAGCATTGGAAGACAAGAGTGCAAATAGAGATGTTATGAAATTAGCAAATACAACAGCAAGGAAGTTTTAGATGAAAAACAGAGACAAAATTATAATGAGCGTAGTAGGCATTGAGGGTGGATATACAAATGATAGCCTTGACAGTGGAGGTCAGACAAAGTTTGGTATCACCAAACAAGTTGCACGTAAATTTGGGTACATGGGTAAGATGAGAAAGTTACCACTTGACATAGCGATTGATATTTACAAGCGTAGATACTGGGAGCCAATAAGAGGGAATGAGCTTTTAGACATAGGTGGATATGAATTAGCACATGAGATGTTTGAACAGTCCGTGAATATGGGTGTAGGTCAAGCAGGGAAACATCTACAAAGAGTGCTTAACGCTTTGAATGATAGAGGCAGACTATACAAAGATGTATCAGTTGATGGAGATATTGGAGCAAACACAATGAGAGCATTTTACGCATACTCACATAAGCGTGGTAGAGAGGGAAGAAAGGTTTTAACATCATATCTCAACGCACTGCAAGGAGCGTTTTATATATCACTGGCACAGACTAGAGAAAAAGATGAACGATTTGTGTATGGGTGGGGATTAAATAGAGTTGCAGGAGTTACGGCATGAAAGATAACTACTTAGACAAATTGGAACAAATATCGCTCAATAAGAGCCAAAATCAAACAAAGCCACAGGAGGCACAGATGAAAACAGTAACAGTACAAGAAATATTAAAAGAGAGATATGCTACACACGGAGACTTCAGAGAGGGTGCAAAAATATCACAACATCTCAAAAATGTAGTAGCAGCAAACGGAAACCACCTATCACGTCCACATAAAGAGGCACTTGACATGATTATGCACAAAATAGCACGACTACTAAACGGAGACACTATGCACGTTGATGTATGGCAAGACATTATAGGGTATGCGACATTGGCTATTGATGATATTGAAGCGAGTAAGCTTGATTTTTTGAGTGAAGATAATGCAGTATAGAGTGCAGGTAGAGAAATGAAATTAGAATTAGCATATGAGAAAAGCAGAATATAAAGGAAAATAAAATGAAAATAGAAGAGAATAACACGAAAATTCTACATTATGTAGAAAAATCTTACGAAGATAAGCCCTCCTCGATAATAGAGATTGACGGAACTAGGTACATTAGTAATGGGTGTGTATTTCAAAAATACACACCTGAAAATAGAAAAAAATTAATCAAAAAATTTAAATGCGAAGAGGAACTAAACAAGTTAGATGAAGCTCCAGCTATCTTGTTCTCGGAGCTTGTAGATGGGAGTCACATGTTTGAGGGGGCTAAAATATCATCGTTTGATATTGATTTCCCGAAACTTATAGACGGGTCGTTTATGTTTGAGGGAGCTAGAATAGGGGCGTTTAACGCTGATTTCCCAAAACTTACAGATGGGTACTATATGTTTGGGGGAGCTAGAATAGGGGCGTTTAACGCTGATTTCCCGAAACTTACAGATGGGTACTATATGTTTAGGGGAGCTAGAATAGGGGCGTTTAACGCTGATTTCCCAAAACTTACAGATGGGTCGTCTATGTTTGAGGGGGCTAGAATAGGGGCGTTTAACGCTGATTTCCCAAAACTTACAGATGGGTCGTCTATGTTTGAGGGGGCTAAAATATCATCGTTTGATGTTGGTTTGCCGAAGCGTGAAGATGGGCACGCTATGCTTAAAGAGTTTTCGAGGGAAGATAATGCAGTATAGAGTGCAGGTAGGGAAATGAAATTAGAATTAGCAGATGAGAGAGTGATAACACTTAAAGAGATTACAGACTTAATATCAATAGAACATAATAAGGCTATGAGAAAAGT
>Ga0256829_1001739_pt1 | contig 17292 bp, 14 predicted proteins | sample 131447metaG_FD_185979 | JGI IMG/M metagenome (GOLD analysis project Ga0256829, IMG submission 185979) | Hydrothermal vent microbial communities from Lau Basin, Pacific Ocean - 131-447 | ecosystem: Environmental > Aquatic > Marine > Hydrothermal vents | place: Pacific Ocean: Lau Basin | collected...
CGATAGGGATAACCTAGAGTCTGATCATTGTCCTGAAGCATTTCCTGATGGATATGGCTTTATTCAGTTAGGGGCATTTCTTGAGGCAAGTGCATATTGGAATGTTTCGCTACCGGATATTTGGGGATGGCAAGAAGAGCAAGATGATGAAGCTGTCAGAGAAGTGTTCCGAGGTATTATTGAAATAGATGGAATAGATAAAGCGATTCTATCTCAAGAGGCAAAGGTGATGCTTGATCGAATTAATTCCGCCTCGGGTAATGACGGCCACTACAGTTTTTACATGGATATAAACCATGTGGATGTTGATGATGATTTGGAAGCTGTGAATTACTGCGGCCTAGATATCCATAAACTTGAGCGAGCTTTGCACCACAAGTCGGAGTGGATTGTACAGCTGGCTGGTTATCTGTTAGAAAATTTGGATGATAAGAATGCATTATTAGAGATCGTGAAACGTGTGATTGATTCGGGGCGAGGGGTTGCTTTTTGGATTGCCGCCCAGATTGCCCAGAGAATCGAAATGGATTTGAAGATGCTCTTGATTGAAAGACTGAAACTGCCATTGGTGCCTGGTTGCCAGTATCTGTATCGGAAACTGAGCGAACTCGAACTTGAATTGGACGATGAAGTTAAAGGCATCTTGAGGAATGGTCTGCTAAATTCTGGTCCACTGACTGCTGAAGAATCAACAAAAGTGATAGCCAAATTGAGCCATTCTGAAATTAGAAGCTTGGTTCCTTTGATGGAAGAGGGATATCAGCATTGGTTGTCTCATGAAGAGCCACATCCAAAGGATGGAGGGAGGGTGCCTGATAGCCCGAGAGAGGAACTACTGGCTCTTTTGCTAACTGTTGATTCGGTCAGTAATCAAAATTTGTTACGGTACGTGACTGACGAAAGATCGGATGTGCAGAGATTGGCTGAAACGGCATTGATTGATCGGTTAGGTGGTAACGAGACTCTTAGAGGGGAGTTCATCGAAAGTGTGAGAGAAGGGGAAATGAGAGCATCCCTGCTTTCTCAAGCGTTACGTCAATCCGTTCAATTTAATGAGACTCAATGCGAATTAATCATACAACTACTCTCCAATGATGATGCAAAGATTCGATATGCAGCAATGTGCATTTTGGATTTGAAATACTTGCCGCAGTATCAAATTGGAAAATTGGCCAAAGTTCTCAGCGAAGATAATGAATTGGAAATCCGTGAAAAGGCGATGGCCCTTGTTCTCGACAGTGCGCAAAGCGGTAATAGGAGCAATCATGTTTGATGAACCAGTAGAGCCCGATTCAGAAGCGATGTTCGATGTATTCGAGGAGATGCTGCTGTGACGCTGCGCTGGTTTGCGCTTGGCTGTGGAATTATCGCCTGCATGTTGATCGGACTGGGTGCCGGCGAGCAGTGGATCAATCCGTTTGCCGCTCATGATCCGATGAGTGGGACAATCCTCTGGGAACTGCGCCTGCCGCGCCTGCTCACCGCTTTTGCCGTGGGTGGTCTGCTGGCGCTGGCCGGTGCCTGGTTTCAGGTGTTATTGGGCAATCCGCTGGCCGAACCTTATGTGTTGGGGGTGGCGGGCAGTGCTTCGGCAGGGGCGGTGACCGGCCTGATGTTCATGCCGGAATCGGCCTGGGCCATGAGCGCGGGAGCATTCGCCGGCGCATGGATCGGGATTGTCACGGTGATGTTTTTTTCACATCTGGGCTCCAGCCGTATGTTGCTGGCCGGCGTGGTACTGGCCGCTTTCTGGTCTGCCGTACTGGCACTGTTGCTGGCCCTGTTGCCTGAACAGGGCTTGTACCGCGCTTTTTCGTGGATGATGGGCGATTTGTCCCACTCTGATATTCCGGTGTATGTATTGTTGGCAGCCTGGGGCGTAGCGCTGGGCTGCGGTCTGCTGCTAACGCGTGCGCTGGATATGTTGCTACTCGGAGAACGTCACGCCGAAGCCCTCGGAATCAATGTCAAACAGCTTCGTCAACGCTTGTTGCTGCTGGCTTCCGCCGTCACAGCAGTGGCGGTCACAGCGGCCGGTACGATCGGTTTTGTCGGGCTGGTTATTCCGCATTTGATGCGCCTGTTATTTGGTTCACTACATCGCGCCGTATTGCCTGCATCGGCGATAGGTGGCGGCCTGCTATTGGTATTGGCTGATACCGCTGCCCGCACGATTGTTGCGCCAGCGGAACTGCCGGTCGGCATTCTGACGGCCATCATCGGCGTGCCGGTATTCCTGTTTTTACTGCTCAGGCGCAATTAACATGGCTGCCGTGCTGATGCTTTCGAACCTCTCTGTCCAACGCGGCGGAACGACTCTGCTCTCGGATCTGTGTTGCAGCTGCAATGCCGGCGAAGTGGTGGTGATTCTCGGCCCCAACGGAGCCGGAAAATCGAGTCTGCTTCTGGCGCTGGCCGGGCTGATTCCGGCCACCGGTCTGATTGAACTAAACGCCGCGCCTTTGCACAGTTATAGCCGTCATGAACTATCCCGCCATGTGGCATGGCAGGGGGAATTGCCACCCACAGAATTCGGGCTGACTGTGCAACAGCGCCTTGAACTGGCTGCCGGTGAACAGAGTGCGAACATTGAAAATGTGGCAACATGTATGGATGTCAAACCACTGCTGCATCGGCCACTGGGTGAACTCTCAAGCGGTGAGCGCCAGCGGGTAGAGTTGGCGGCGCTGATGTTGCGCGATGTGCCGCTCTGGCTACTTGATGAACCGACCGCGCACCTCGACCTGAAACATCAGATTCACTGCATCCATATGTTAAAAGAGCAGCGCACCAGGGGGCGAGCCATCGTGATGGTATTGCACGATCTGCAGCAGGCTCTGGCAATTGCCGATGCCCTGATTCTCATTGATGGCAAGGGGAATGCTGAATATGGTGCGGCAGCTCGACTGTCTGACAGTCAAACATTGAGCCAGCTGTTTGATGCGTCTGTCATCACGCAAGGGGATGTTCTGGTTCCCGATTATGGAGGTCAGTCATGAAAAAACGCGATAAAAGGCAGGGCGTAGTGCTGGTGCATACCGGTGAAGGAAAGGGTAAATCATCATCGGCATTCGGTGTGGTCTTTCGCGCCGCCGGCTGGGATATGAAGGTGTGCGTGATTCAGTTCATCAAGGGCAAATGGAAAACCGGCGAAGAACGCGCCGCCAGGAAATTCGACAATATCGAATGGCATACGCTCGGCGACGGCTTTACCTGGGATACCAAGAATCCGGAACAGGATATCAAAACCAGCCGAGAGATATGGGATCTGTGCAAAGAGAAAGTGCGTTCAGAAGAATTCGATTTGCTGATCTTCGACGAAATCAACTATTGCGCTAGCTACGGCTGGATACCCGGACAAGAGATTGCTGCTTTCATTCGCGAAGAGAAACCGGCATGGATGCATCTGATTCTGACCGGTCGCGACGCTCCAAAGGAAGTGATTGAAGTCGCCGACACCGCCACCGAAATGCGCATGATCAAACACGCCTACGAAGCAGGCATTTCAGCCACGCAGGGCATCGAATTTTGATATTATGAGTACCAAATCGTATGCGAACTGTTCATCTGTCACAATAAGGTGCCTTGCTGCAAGGCAACTTCATAAATTTCTGATAAAGATAGGTTTTTGACATACATATACCCATATATAAGAAACATCATACATACTTGACATAAAGAGGAGGTGACCTTAAGTTTCTGACATACAGAACTTTTTATGTCAGAAAACCAAGCTGCTTTGGAGTTAAGATGAATCTTGCCGATTATGTGGCTGGAAAATATATACAGCGAAATGAATATCAGAGCTTCACACCTGAAACCCTCAACCATGCCTGGGAAATTGCAGATGGTGATATACAAAATATGTTAAGTGAGGCCGATAGAGCATTAGGTGAACTCAACGCATTTTCTCAACTAATCCCCAATGTAGATTTCTTTATCCAGATGCACATCGCTAAAGAGGCATCCCAATCCAGTAGGATTGAAGGCACGCGTACCAACATGGAAGATGCGTTTCTTGATGAGATAGAGATCAGCCCGGAAAAACGAGATGACTGGCGAGAGGTGCAAAACTATATCCAGGCGATTCATGTTGCTGTTGAACAGTTAAAAGCATTGCCACTTTCAAACAGGCTGCTTAAAGATACACATCGCGTCCTGATGCAGGGTGTGAAAGGTGAAGGCAAAATGCCAGGAGAGTTTCGCAGCAGTCAAAACTGGATTGGCATAAGTCTAAAGCATGCTGCCTTTGTACCACCGCATCATGATGAAGTGCTGGCTCTGATGAGTGATCTGGAAAAATTTATGCATAATGATGGTTTGAAAATGCCGCATTTGATTCGAATTGCTATGGCTCATTATCAGTTTGAAACCATTCATCCATTTTTGGATGGTAATGGCCGACTGGGGCGATTGATGATTGCGCTCTATCTCTCAAGCAATGATTTGTTACGGAAACCCACTCTTTATTTATCCGATTTTTTTGAGCGTAATAAAACAATGTATGTCGATCATTTGATGGCTGTACGCGAAGGCAATCATATGAAACCCTGGATAATGTTTTTCCTTCATGGGGTACATGAAACAGCAAGGGCATCGATTCAGGTGTTTCAGGATATTTTGCAGCTTAAAGAAGGATTGGAGCGCGAAGTTCTGCCTCATTTTAGTACCCGAAGACAGGGTAATTCTCAGGCATTGATGCAGCACCTCTACAAGCAGCCTGTGGTAAATATTAAGTCAGTTAGCTTTTTACTTGGCACACCTGTTAATACTGCAGCATCGCTGGTAAATGACTTTGTGAAATTCGGTATCCTGGAAGAAATGACCGGCAATCGACGAAACCGGATTTTTTTCTTTAAGCGATATATGATGATTTTTGCACAGTAAGATGAGAATGAATGAACTTGAGCTACATGGAACAGCGAGTTCTGATCAGGTAATAACAAAACAATCACAACTAGCTTGTTTTGTTAGCAGGCCTATGATTGTTGGTCTATGGCATATATAGACCTAAATCGATCATTCGCTTCCATTTCAAAAGATCATGAGTTTGATGAAAGTGATTTTGAGCATGCTTTTCTAAATGCCGGCAAGACAACTCACTGGCCAGATATTCTAAAGCTCAAAAGGGTCGTTATTCTTGCAGAAGCAGGCGTTGGAAAAACAGAAGAAATCACGATGATAACGAATCGCATCAGAGCCAATGGTGAAAAAGCGTTCTTCTTGCGTCTGGAACACCTTTGCAATGATTTCGAGATATCGTTTGAAATTGGAACTTTCAGTGAATATCAGGAGTGGTTAACTGCTGATGAATCAGCCTGGTTTTTTCTAGATTCTGTGGATGAAGCAAGGATGTCGAACCCAAAGTATTTTGAAACCGCTATCAGAAAGCTATCCGTAAAACTGGGTGATTATAAGCAGCGGGCAAAGATATGTATTACTAGCCGTCCAAGTGAATGGCGTGCCAAGTCGGACATCACCTTGATTCAGTCATGGCTTCCCTATTTTGAAACAAAGGAGATAGGAGAAGGCCAAGACCATGAAGACCTCTCACCTAATGATGCTGAAAACCATTCGGTACAAATGAATCATACTAAAAACTCACAACCTGTTGATCCGTCAGTGTATGGTATTCAGCCTTTAAACAATGCACAGAAGAAGCAATTTGCGGAAGGCTTGGGTGTCAGAAACACTAAATCCTTTTTAATTGCCATTGAAAAATCCGAAGCCGACATATTTTCTGGAACCCCACAAGATTTAATTGAGCTTATCAGTTACTGGAATTCAAAAGGTACGATTTCTAATAGAGCCAAGATGATTGAGTTTGGAATCAATTCAAAATTGACAGAAGTTGACCCTGATAGGGCATCAACTCTTCCTCTTGCTGCTGAGGATGCATTGTATGGTGCAAAATGTTTAGCTGCCGCAGCCACCTTCTTGAGAGAAAATAGAATTCTTATTCCTGATCATGGTTTAGTTATCAGGTCGGAGTCTATCGATACTCATAGTGTATTGGGTGAATGGAGCGCTGATCAATGCAGAGCGTTATTATTAAGGCCAATTTTTGATAAAGCCATCTACGGCACAGTGCGCTTTCATCACCGAAGCGCCAGGGAGTATCTAACAGCACAGTGGCTTTATGATCTGCTTCAATCAGGAAAATCTCGACGATCCATTGAATCGTTATTCTTTTCTGAACGTTATGGCGAACAGGTTTCAATTCCATCCATGCGATCAGTGCTTGCCTGGTTGATACTCTGGGATGACCAAATTCGCCAAAGAACAGCTGAAATATCTCCAGAGGTCTTATTGCAAGGAGGTGACCCTTCTTCACTACCAATCGAGGTTCGCTGCACGATGTTGAGAATATTTTGTCAGCATTATGCTGAACAGTGCATAGGTCATCTTTCTTTTGATATTGCTGAAGTAAGAAGGTTCGCCCATACCGATTTAGGGCAAATGATTAATCAATTGCTGGATATGCATTCAGAGAATGATGAAGTTGTAGAGCTATTGCTCAGAATGGTTTGGCAGGGGGAAATACAAAATTGTAGCAATGCTGTGCTAATAAATGCGCTAGATGCAGAAACATCAGCTTACAGGCGTATGTATGCTATCCAGGCATTAGCATCCATCGGTTCAAATCAGCAGAAACAACAGTTCATTGCATCGGTTATTGCAGACAGGGAACTTAAAAATGAACGCATCATTGGCGAAATAATCTCAGAACTTGCTCCAACGCATCTGGGTGTCGAAGGGGTGATTTCGTTACTTTCTCATGTAAGAAATAGGGATCGCTTTTCGGTCTCTACGTTTTATTGCGTCCTGGAAAATTATGTTTTACAGAATTGTCGTTCAGATGAGCTGTTCGATTGGATTCAGAGAGCGCGATCAATGTTGAAGCAGGAACCTGTCGTTGAAAAACGATTTTTTGAAGTATCCCAGAACTATGCATGGCTTCTTCCTGTGGCTGCTTTGGCGGCAGAGAGGTTGGTGAAAGAAAATTCGCCAGATGCTCTGAAGGCAGAAGTGCTGGAAGTAATCTCTCTTTCTCAGGCTTCCCGATACTATGACAGTTACCGATCTTCACGACATACTTTAGATAAACTGGTTCCTGAACACTCCGAATTAAACCAAGCCCTCTTCTGGTTTGATGTGGGACTTGCTCGGAAGCATCTGAATAAGAAAAAAGGAGCGCGCCTGACCGAGTGGAGGTCAGTCAATTCATTGGACAATTATTGGCGCTTCAACTCTGATAACTTTGAAGATGTTTTGCGAGATGTGCGAACTAAAGAACTGCTAGATGATCAACTGATAGCTCTTTCACTAGTTTTTGATGTTTATCGACAGGCTGGGCGAGGAGATGTTCGTCGTAACGCAATGTGGAAAGCTGTAAAAGGTATCGAAGAACTTGAAACCAGTCTGCGCACATTGTTAAACTCACCAGCAATGTCAAAAGAACAGCGAAAACAAAGGAAATCGGATGCTTATTATAAGCGGCATCAACAGTTACAAGAGAAAAAAGAAGCCGAAAATCGGCAGAGTTGGGTTGTGTGGCTTAAAGAACATACAGGTGTGTTACGTGATACCAGTATCGCTCAAAAAGGCGATGTTTGGAACGACACACAATACTTGCTGGATATTCTTAGTGAAAAATTTAGCCATAGCCAGTGGGCTCAATCTCATTGGGAAGTCTTGATTGAGGAGTTTGGAATTGAGGTAGCAGATGCATTTAGAGATGGATGCATCGACTATTGGCGGAAATATATTCCAGAAGTACGTTCAGAAGGCATGGAAAATCCCAATAGTGTACCGTATGCTGTTATTGTTGGCATGAGTGGCCTTGAGATGGAAGTTAAACATGTTCCAGAATGGCCAAACAACCTATCCGAAGCTGAGGCGCATCTGGTTAGCAGATATGCACTGAAGGAATTGAATGGCTTTCCTGACTGGATACAGCGCTTTCATAAGGTATTTCCACAAGTTCTTGAATCCCGGATACTGAAGGAGATTGAATGGGAATTCTGCAAATATGATGGAGAACCTACCTTTTGCTATGTGCTTTCAGATATTTCCAGGCTTGAATGGTTACAGTCAAAATTTATTGATCGCTTGCTTGAATTATTAAATAATTATGAGCCCAAACACAATCAGACAATAGAAAATACTCTGAGTATTGTCCTTTCTGCGGAGGGTTTGGATATAGATATATTTGCTGCATTAGCAAAATCTAAATCAGGTTCAGTCGAAGAGCCTTCAAGGCAATCACTGTGGCTGGCTGCATGGACCTGCGTAAATGCTCAACAGGCCATTGATATGTTAGCTGAGCTATTAGGCCAAATGGATGATCAAGAAAAAGCCACGCAATTGGCTATGTCGTATATCACGAATCTGGTTGGAAGCAGGCGAGTATCATCGCTTCACAGCATCCATGAAAACTACATGAGCGTCAGTATTCTTCATTCGTTGATCAAACTCATGCATACCTATATTCATCACTCCGTGGATATCGAAAGAGCAGGCACAGGTGCATACAGCCCGAGTCTAAGAGATAACGCGCAGGATGCTCGTGATCTGCTTTTCCGGCTTTTGAAAGAGATCCCCGGCAAGGAAACATACCTAGCGCTGATGGATCTTGCCCAAACTCACCCTGATGAACGTTCCAGAGACTGGTATGCAGTTCATGCTAAACAACGCGCCGAATTGGATGCGGAACCGGATGCATGGACTCTTGAAGGGATCACTTGCTTTGCTGCAGAAGCTGAAAAAACACCTGGAAATCATCGAGAGCTTTTTGATCTTACAATATCGAGGCTTTTAGATTTGAAGGATGATTTAGAGGGGGGTGATTTAAGCAACGCAGGTCTTCTCATTAAATCGCGAGTAGAGAGGGGTCATCAAATATACATTGGAAATTGGTTAAGGGATCGGAGTTGTGGCAGGTATGCAGTTCCGCTGGAGGAAGAAATGGCTGATGCGAAGCGCCCCGATTTCCGAATTCATTGCCCATCAATAGATGCGCCAGTGCCTATTGAGCTGAAAATCGCTGACAAGTGGTCTGGTGCTGAGCTTTTGGAAAGGCTTGAAAATCAGTTGTGTGGTCAGTATCTCAGAGATGTTCGTTCAAATTGCGGGATATTCCTTCTAACTTATTGCGGAGGGAAAAAATGGCAGCACCCCAACACCAAAAAACGTTTGGACTTTTTAGGCCTTATTCAATTGCTCCAAGCAAAAGCCCATAAAATAGTAGCATCGAACAGTATGGTCGAATCTATCGAGGTGATCGGTATTGATCTGACCAGACGTGAAAATAAAGTTGTAATGGTGAAAAGTTAATATGACGAAAGTGCTGCTGGCGCACGGATCATCCGACTCATCCCACAACAGGCAAGTGGAAAAACTAGCAGGTAAGGTTTCTGCGCTGCTGGATGAAGAAATCGATACGGCATTTCTTGGTGATGACAGCCTACCGAAGGGAGCGCACGTATTGCCGCTGTTTCTTGGTGAGGGTACACATGTGCGTGAGGATATTCCGAAGCTGATTGCTACATCGGGGGGAGTATTATTACCGCCGCTGGCGTCATGTGCGGATCAGGTTGCAGCGTTAGCGCTGGAAGAAATAACCAGGGAGACCCGGCGCACCAACGCAATGTTTGTGCTCTATCGTTTTGGCGGTTTTGAGAAACTGACTACCGCACTCTATGGTCAGGTGAAAGCCTGCTCTAAGCATGCACTGGCATCGCTGCATAGCGAACCTTCAGTAAAATCAGTATTGGAACATTGGCAGCAGGAGGGTGTAAAACCCATATCCCTGCAACCGATGTTATTGTTTGAAGGAAAAAGCATGGACAGACTGCGCAGTATGACTGAAGCATTCGATATCAATATGGCACCTGTGTTATCCGGGTATGACAACTTTGCTGCGCTGATCGCACAGTGCTTTCGGGCTCAACCATGAAACTTGATGCGGCATTACAAGCGGGCGAAGTGGCTCTTGTCGGGGCTGGCCCCGGTGCTGCCAGCCTGCTGACGCTGGCGGCGGCCAAGCTGATTGGCGATTGCGATGCGATTGTGTATGACGCGCTGGTCTCCGCTGATGTGATGACGATGGCGGACAAGACGGCTGAAAAGATTCTGGCCGGTAAACGCGGCGGGCGTGCTTCGGCCAGTCAGCACGATATCTGCGAAACACTGGTACGGCTGGCTCAAAGCGGTAAACGTATTGTACGGCTCAAGGGGGGCGATCCGTTTGTGTTCGGGCGCGGCGGCGAGGAGGTGCGTGCGCTGGCAATGGCCGGCATACGTTTCAGAATTATTCCCGGCATCACTTCCGGTATAGCAGCTCCGGCCATGGCCGGGATTCCGGTCACAGATCGCTCGGTCAATGCCACGCTGGCATTTTTGACCGGGCACGAGGCCAGTGAGAAATCACGCATGGACTGGCAGGCACTGGCCCGCGCATTTCCGGTACTGGTATTCTACATGGGCGCGAGAAACCTGCCGGAGATTGCCAAACGCCTGCTTGATGCCGGACTTGCGAAACAAACGCCGCTGGCCATCATTCGCAATGCGACACTTGCCAATGAACAAACCACGGTCGCAACATTATCCGAAGCGGCCGATGGCAGCGTGACTGCCAGGTCGCCATCCATTGTGATTATCGGCGATGTTGTGACCAACAGAATCTGCTGGAAGGATTGAATATGAAAAAACCACCCATGATACCCTATAAGCGCCACGCCATTTTTTGTTGTGGTAAAAGCTGCGGTGAAAATATGCCGCTGCTAAATTACATGAAAGACAAAGTGATTGAGGCCGGCTTGACGGCGGGGAATCCGAATGCGGTGCGGGTCAATCGTGCCGGTTGTCTGGGCGTCTGCGCCGAAGGGCCGATCATGGTGGTGTATCCGGAAGGCGTATGGTATTGCCATCTCGATGAAACTGGCATCGATCAGATCATTGATGAGCATTTCAAAGGCGGTCAGCCAGTCGAGTCGCTATCGTTTTATCACTACGCCTGAATCGAAAAATGAGCAGGATTACCAAGGGTGCTTTCAAATCTGTTTGGAAGCGATTACATTTTGTGCCGGATTGGAGCCTCCTATGAAAACCTTATGCATGATTATTGCCCTGCTTGGCACGGTTACTTTTGATGGCGTGGCATCGGCCCATGCTGAAACCCGCTATATTGTTGATCAGGCCAAACTGCCCCTGCGCTCCGGCCAGAGCACCAGCCATGCCATCGTGCGCATGCTGCCCAGCGGCATGGCTGTGAAAGTGCTGGAACAATCGGCCACCGGCTATACCCATGTAAGCATCCCTGGCGGTAAGGATGGCTGGATACTGAGCCGCTATTTAATGAAGGAACCGGCGGCCCGGGTTCGCCTGATCTCGGCAGAAAAAGAACTGAGTAAACTGCATCAGTTAAAACAGCAAAAATCAGCCCTTGAACAACAGCAAAATAAACTCAAGACAGAAAACAGACAGTTACAGGATGAGCTGGCGAACATCCGGAAAACTGCCGCCAATGCGGTGGCGATCGCCAATGAAAACAGCACTTTGAAAGCGAAGGCCGCACAGGCTGAACAGGCGTTTGAATCACTGCGCCGGGAAACCGACAGCCTTAGAGGCGGCGCGCAACAACGCTGGTTTATGCTCGGCGGCGGCGCTATTTTGCTCGGCATTCTGCTCGGGCTAATTCTGCCCCGCCTGAAATTCCGCCGCAAAGACCGCTGGAGCAGATATTAACCCCTTACGAACTGCGTCCTCTGTGTAACACCCACATGATGACAAAAAGGCGAGTACGGTATATAATGCCATAGCGTGTACGGAGGTGCAGATGTCTGTTCGCCCGGCTGCTGTTGCCAACCTGTTTTATCCCGGCGAAATCCGGGAACTGCGCACGTTTATCGCTGATGCGCTGAGCCTTGCGACAAGTCGCTTGCCGGTGGATTTGCCTGTTCCCAAAGCCATTATCGTGCCGCATGCCGGTTATATCTACTCCGGCCCGACCGCAGCCTTCGCCTATGCCGCACTGCAAACATCAGACATTAACCGAGTCGTATTACTGGGGCCGGCCCATCGCGTGGCTTTTTACGGCATGGCACTGTCGGGTGCTGACGCCTTTGCCACCCCGCTGGGCGACGTGCGGCTGGATGCGGCGGCAAGGCATCTGTTACTGGATCAGCCCGAAGTGGCTGTGAACGATGCCGCCCATGCACAGGAGCACTCGCTGGAAGTGCAACTACCGTTCCTGCAAATCGTACTGGATGACTTTTCGCTGCTACCGATATGTATCGGTTCGGTGCATCCCGAATGCGTGAGCGGCGTACTCGAACAGCTGTGGGGTGATGTGCACACCCTGTTTGTTATCAGTTCCGACCTGTCCCACTATCACCGCTATGCAGAAGCCAACGCGCTGGATCAGAACAGTGTTGAAACCGTTTTGCAGATGCGTGCACCGCTGCATCATGAGCAGGCTTGCGGCGCAACGGGCATCAACGCGTTGCTACCGTTAGCCCGCCGATTCGGCCTGACGCCGAAACTGCTGGATTATCGCAATTCCGGTGATACTGCCGGCGACAGGAAGCAGGTGGTCGGCTATGCCTCCATTGCATTTTTCGAGCCGGAGCAAACATGAGCCTGGATAAGGGCTCTCTGCTGCTCGAGCTGGCGCGCCGGGCGATTGCCGCGCGGCTGGGCATCAGTTCTTCTGCGCCGGATATCGCAGCGGCGGACTGGCTGCAAGCCAAAGCCGCAACCTTTGTCACGCTGACCATACATAGCCAGTTGCGCGGTTGTATCGGCACGCTGAAAGCGTATCGCCCGCTGATCGATGATGTGCAGTCCAATGCCGTCGCCGCCGCTTTTCATGATCCCCGTTTTCCGCCGCTGGCTGCCGATGAGTATGAATCGATCCGGTTGGAAGTATCACTGCTCTCGGCCATGCAGCCGCTGACGGTTGCCGATGAGTCCGCTGCGCTCGCAGCTATCAGACCCGGCATCGACGGCGTGGTGCTCGGATACGGGGCGCATAAAGGCACCTTCCTGCCGCAGGTATGGGAGCAGTTGTCCGAGCCGGCGCAATTTATGGCGCATCTGAAACTGAAGGCGGGGTTAATTGCCGGTTTCTGGCATCCTGATATGCGCCTGTTCACCTATCAGGTCGAGAAGTTCAGAGAAGCGGACAGAGAAGCGGGGGAGCTGTAACGATGCCCGATACTCATTTTCCCGCCCGCTACTGGCACCGCCTTGACGATGGCCGCATTCAGTGCGATCTCTGTCCGCGCGACTGCAAACTGCATGACGGGCAGCGCGGCCTCTGTTTTGTGCGAAAACGCGAAGGCGAGCAGATGGTGCTCACCACCTATGGCCGTTCATCCGGTTTTTGTATTGATCCGATTGAAAAGAAACCGCTCAACCATTTTTATCCCGGTTCCAGCGTACTCTCCTTCGGTACCGCAGGCTGTAATCTGGCCTGCAAGTTCTGCCAGAACTGGGATATTTCCAAGTCGCGCGAATTTGACCGTTTGTGCGCCCAGGCCGAACCGGATCAAATCGCCCGGGCCGCCGCCGAACACGGCTGTATGAGCGTGTCCTTCACCTATAACGATCCAGTCATCTTTCTCGAATATGCCGTCGATACGGCGCGCGCCTGCCACGCGCTGGGCATCAAAACGGTGGCCGTCACCGCCGGTTATATCCATGCCGAAGCCCGCCGCGAGTTTTTTGAGCAGATGGATGCGGCCAATGTGGATTTGAAAGCATTTACGGAGGATTTCTATTATAAACTCTGCGTTGGCCAGTTGCAGCCGGTACTTGATACGTTGCAATACCTCAAACATGAAACCGATGTATGGTTCGAAATCACCACGCTGCTGATTCCGGGACAGAATGACAGCGACACGGAACTGACTGCCATGTGCGACTGGATCGCCGCACATCTGGGGCCGGAGGTGCCACTGCATTTCACCGCCTTTCATCCCGACTGGAAAATGACCAATATCACCGCCACACCCGCATCCACATTAAACAGGGCGCGACAGATCGGGCTAAGGGCCGGATTGCAATACGTCTATACCGGCAATGTCCATGATCGCAGTGGCGGCGCGACACTCTGCCCCGCCTGCCATGCCAGAGTCGTTGCCCGTGACTGGTACGAAATACTGGAATATCGAATCTCCGATGACGGTCATTGCATGCTTTGCGGTCAGGTCATACCGGGCCGTTTCGCTCCGTTCCACACCGCCTTTGGCGCTCGCCGCATGCCTGTCAGCATTTGAACCTGACAACACGCCCGCAGTGAAATAACTATTCAGTACCATCTGAATCTGCAATTCTCTGCTATACTGCGATCATCCGCTAAAAACAGCATCGCTTCTGCAGGCAGACACGCAGTCAAAAAGCAGCAGCTGACTTTTTACGATGTATCGGACAGGGAGGTATCATGGTTGCAAGCCCTGAAGGGCGGCTGATCGCTCTGTGGCAACGCCTGGGCGGCAGCGCTGCCGGACGCAGTATTTTCAGTTGGATGCTGCGTTATTTTGTAACCTATTCGGGCTCTGTGCATCCACAGCTATTACAGTTCGAGCCCGGTGACGTTGTTGCGCGGCTGCGGGTGCACTGGCAACTCCGACCAAAGGTTCAGAAGCCGTGAGCAGCGACCGCCTTGATACACCGTTTACCCGACACGCCGGCGTCGATACGCCACTGATTTGCGGCCCCATGTATCCATGTTCCAACCCGGAGCTGGTGGCGGCGGTGTCTGATGCCGGCGGCCTTGGCGTAGTGCAGCCTGTGTCGCTTACCTTTGTCCACGGACACGATTTCCGAGAGGGCTTGCGGCTGATCCGCCAGCAGACATCGAAGCCGATTGGCATGAATGCCCTGATTGAACGCTCATCACGGCGTTATCATGAACGCATGCAGGCGTGGATTGATATTGCTCTGGAAGAAGGGGTGCGTTTTTTTATTACATCGCTGGGCAACCCGCGCTGGGTGGTGGAACGCGTCGCTGCCTGCGGCGGCGTGGTTTATCACGATGCTACCGAGCGCAAATGGGCGCTGAAGGCAGTCGATGCCGGCGTGGATGGTTTGATTGCCGTCAACAATCGGGCTGGCGGTCATGCCGGCGGCTTCTCAGCTGCGCAGCTGATCGACAGGCTGGGAGATCTGGGGCTGCCTATGATCTGCGCCGGCGGCATTGGTGATGAAAAACAATTTGTCGCGGCGCTGAAGATGGGCTATGCCGGCTGCCAGTCGGGAACACGTTTTATCGCCACCTCCGAATGTCGGGCCTCGATGCCTTACAAGCAGGCTATCGTTGATGCCGGGGAAGAGGATATTGTATTGAGTGAACGTATTACCGGCGTACCGGTTTCGCTGATCAATACGCCGCACGTAACCTCCATGGGACTGAAGACCGGTGCACTGGCAAGGCGGATGCTGCAGGGCAGGCACAGCAAGCACTGGCTGCGTCTGTTATACACGCTGCGTTCCGCTTTTCAGTTGCGGCGTGCCTCGCTGGATGAGAGCGGTACGCATGAATTCTGGCAGGCGGGTAAAAGCGTGGATGCCATTCATCATATTGAGTCAGCAACGGAGATCGTGCGGCGCTGCCATGATGCCGCGCTCGATATGGATCATCAGGTTTCAACCGATGGATAAAATCTGGCTGCAATCCTACGCACCCGGCGTGCCTGAAACGGTGGATACCGAAGCCTACGCATCAATCACGGATCTGTTCGAGCAGAGCGTGGATCGTTTCCGTCATCGCCCGGCCTACTCGAATTTCGGCCATCATCTGAGCTTTGATGATGTGGATCAGTTGAGCCGCCACTTCGCCGCCTGGCTAAGCAGCGGCATCGGACTGCAGCAGGGTGATCGCATCGCCATCATGCTGCCCAATGTGTTGCAATACCCTGTCTGCCTGTTTGCCGCCCTGCGGGCCGGTCTGGTGGTGGTGAACGTCAATCCGCTCTATACGCCGCGCGAACTGAACTACCAGCTCAGGGATTCCGGCGCAGTCGTTATTGTGGTGCTGGAGAATTTTGCTCATACGCTGGCCGAGGCGCTGGAAGGCACGGGCATCCGCCATGTCGTTACCACGCAGATTGGCGACCTGTTTGGTTTTCCTTCCTCATTTATCGTCAATGGCGTGGTCAAGTATGTCAAACATATGGTGCCGCCTTTTGATCTGCCCGGTGCTACGCACCTGAAGAGTGCGCTCGCCGCCGGAGCCTCGCTGAGCTTTCACCGCATAACGCAACAGCATAGCGATCTCGCCTTTCTGCAATATACCGGCGGCACTACCGGCGTATCCAAGGGTGCGATACTGACGCACGGCAACATGGTGGCGAACCTGTTGCAGGCTTATGTGTGGGCCAGAGAGAGTCTGACAGACGGGGAGGAGGTCAGCATCACGGCCTTGCCGCTGTATCATATCTTTGCCCTGACAGCCAACGCCCTGCTGGCGCTTAAAATCGGCGCCCGGAGCATTCTGATTACCAACCCGAGGGATATGCCCGTATTTGTCAAAACACTGCTGCATGAACGGTTCTCGCTATTTGTCGGCATTAACACCCTGTTCAACGCGCTACTGCATACACCGGGATTTGATCATCTCGATTTTTCCGCCCTCAAACTGACGCTGGGCGGCGGCATGGCCGTGCAGCGCAGCGTGGCTGAACAGTGGAAAACCGTGACCGGCAATACCTTGCTGGAGGCCTATGGCCTGACTGAAACCGCGCCGGGTGTATGTATCAATCCGTTAAATATCCCCGCTTTTACCGGCGCCATCGGTTTGCCTCTGCCATCGACCGATCTGTCCATTCGCAACAAGGACGGGCAGGAACTGGCTGTGGGCGAATCGGGTGAATTATGGGTAAAAGGGCCGCAGGTGATGCGGGGCTACTGGCAGCATGAACAAGAGAGCATGAAAACGTTGAGCGGCGATGGCTGGCTGCATACCGGCGATATGGCCAGAATGGATGCGCGAGGCTTTGTCTATATTGTCGATCGGCTAAAAGACATGATTCTGGTTTCCGGTTTCAATGTCTACCCCAATGAGATCGAGGCCGTGCTGGCCGCACACGACAAGGTGCTCGAAGCAGGCGTGATCGGCGTGACCGATCCCGGCTCCGGCGAAGCAGTGAAGGCGGTCGTGGTCAAGTTCGATGCATCTCTGGATGAGGCGGAACTGCGCAGCTATTGTCATGAAAACCTGACCGGCTATAAATGCCCGAAGTATTTCGAATTCGTGGATGAACTGCCGAAAACCAATGTCGGCAAAAT
>Ga0256829_1001740_pt1 | contig 17290 bp, 19 predicted proteins | sample 131447metaG_FD_185979 | JGI IMG/M metagenome (GOLD analysis project Ga0256829, IMG submission 185979) | Hydrothermal vent microbial communities from Lau Basin, Pacific Ocean - 131-447 | ecosystem: Environmental > Aquatic > Marine > Hydrothermal vents | place: Pacific Ocean: Lau Basin | collected...
CAATTTCTGTACCATTAGTTAGCTGTGTAAAGTCTGGAGTATCACCATCATATGATGTTGTTGCACTATTGTATGCAAGCTCTTTTCCAGTTACTTGTATAACATACTCACCATTATCATCTACTGCTAGTGATGTGAAGTACTTACTAGCTGGACTATTTTCAATGTCTAATGCTATAGTGTTGTGTTGTGGTATAGTCTGTAAAACATTGTTCTCATCTAGCTCAGCATTCTCTAAAGTTCTACTCTCTAAACCATTACTACCATTACCAACACTTATCTTATTAGTTATAGCATTTGTAACTATAGCACCTTTATAGATACTGTGAGAGTTATTACCTATAACTTTATTAGATATATACTCTATAGGTAGTAGTGTTGATTTGTATAGTGATTTATTCCTTGATGTTGTGTTACATAACCAAATCCTAGTAAGAGAATCACTTAATGCACCATAAGTGTTTGTTATTGTGTCAAAAGGTCTTGCAACACTTCCCCATACAAAACTACTTATATCCATAAACTGTGAGTCAAGCTCTTGGACACCTTTACTTATTATCTTATATGTTTGTCTACCATCTAAATAATCCTCTCCATTCTCACCAACTAATAAAGCATTAAATGGTAGTGACTTACCACTTGCTAGTCTATCTTTCCAATCTTGTGAATAGTTTGCAGGGTCACCTATTACATCAATAGACAAGTTACCATTTTGTGTAAGTAGTGAATTAGAAGATTCTACTATGTAGGCAAAACCTGAAAATGTTATAGTAGCTATTGGTAAAGAACTAGGTATGTAATTATTAACTGTTATAGAATCTGGGTCAGATGCAGTAACTATCCCACTCAATATTGTACTTACACCATCATAATGAAAAGCTTGTATTACATCACCAATTTTAAATCTAGTTTTATTGTTTCCGTCTACATAAATTACTGTACTTGTTGTTGAGTATGGATATAATATTCCATTATCTGAATTTCTAGGTGGCATTTTATTTATCTCTACACCTCTCTCTAATCCACTACCACTCATAAGCTTAGTAGACTCTATATCTAGGCTAATATCATCTGTAGTGTATGTACCTACTCCTACTATTCCTCCAGTACCTTCATTGTATATCTTGTCATAGAACTTTCCATCTGGTCTTCTTGTGTATGAAGGGTTGTCTACAAACCCTATCATACCTGTGTTAGGGACATAGCCAACTACTGAGCTATCTGCAATGGCTCGTTCTGTACATGCCTCAAATGTTGATGTGATGTTAGACCTATACCATGTCTGTATGCCTGTACTGCTAGGGTCATGAGATAATGAGCATCCATGATTATTAAACGCAGGATGATAAGCACCAGCATTTAATCTCTGAACTACTCTTAAAGAAGTTATCTCATCTACACCATCAGAGTATAAACCATTGTCTAGTTTACTCCATCCTTGTGCAGTAGCTATATCATCAGTACTCATAGACTCATCATAAGAACCAATACCTTTATAAGTCTTATATCCACTCTTAGAGTATGCTATAACATCATATCTTGTAACAGCATCTATTACTTGAAACTTACTTGTATCAGTTACCAAGTCACCTGCTGTTGTATCCGTAATAGCTTGATAGATATTATCTCCATCTTCTGTAATAACTATATCAGCCTTAGCATGATTATTAACAGTAACCTTACTCGTAGCTAACACCATTGATACACTATCTATTACAGTTACTGCACCATTAACACTATTCTCAATTTTAGGTTTTGAGTTATTAAAGTTACCAGTTATCTCAGTTATATATGTACCTGCTGTTGTAGCCGTTAAGTAATTAGTTCCATTTATATCAAAAGTAACGGTTCCACCACTCACACTTGATACAACCATAGTTAGAGTATAAGTACCAGAACCTAGGTTTGCCATCTGGTTTACAGTTTGAATATACCCACTAGCTGTAGATGTAGTAAACTTAGCCTTACCACTATCCCATACAAGAGTAGCAAATTGTCCTTCCCAATCAGATACATCACTATTGAAATTACTGTTAGGTAACTCTTCTTTACCAGCTATTATTTCATCTGTACTACCTTGGGCAAAAGGTGCTAATGGTAGTTCAGCTTGAGGTAGTTCTTTTACTGAGATGTTGTCATAGCTTTGCTCTGTCGAGTTAGTATAACCTCCATAGACAATAAGTACAAGATAACTTGTAGTATTAATAGCTGTAAATGTAAACTCTAATGTTTCATATTCTTTTCTTAGAGTACCATTATACATATTGTATAGGTCACCGATATATGCGTCTGTTGAATTCACTGTTATACCAAAAGGTGTGCCATCATTAGAGGTCAACATTTGTACAGAACAAGTGTATGTCTTACCTGCTTGTGTTGGTATCATTTGAGTAGTATACCCAGATGCTAAGCTACTGTTCTTGATGTATATCTTCTCATCTCTAACTGATAGTATAGCACCTCTACCAGTATTCCACCCAGTAGTACCATTACTAAAATCTCCATTAGTAACTAACTCATCTCCAAGTGTATCTACTAAACCATCACTAAATCTTACTTCATCACCTACAGTATCAACTATAACATTTGGTGTATCAGTCTCCATAAATCTATCAGTATTATCTACTCTTTCAGTATTTCCATATCCTGAGAATATAGCATCATCACTTAGATATACAGGATTAACTAAAACATCTCTAATGTTCTTTATATCATTACCAACTAAAGTACCTATGTCTGTCATTGTTTCATTTGCCATAATATCTCCTATGAATCTCTAGCTAATATATATGCTGTTGCAAAGTCACTTGCATCTTCACCATCTAGTAAGTCAGCATCTAAACCACTAGTAGTACCATCAACAGTCTTTATAGCTGCTAATATTTCAGCAGGAGTCATATCATCTGTTGCTCCTGTATCTATACCTGCTAACTTAGTCTTTGCTGCGTTATCAAATACATTAGTGTCTGGATTATTCTCGTAAGCAGTCTTTATTTCAGCAGGAGTCATATCTCCTGTTGCACCATCTTCTATAGTTGATAACTTAGTCTGTGCTGCATTATCAAATACATTGGTATCTGGGTTGTTCTCATAGGCAGTCTTTATCTCTGCTTGTGTCATATCTCCTGTAGCACCTGCTTCAATACCATCTAGCTTAGTTCCATCAGTAGACATATTTCTACCATTAACTAAACCATTAACATCAAGCTTACCTGTTATTAATACATTACCTGTAACAGTACCACCTGACTTATCATACTTCTTTGCTAATTCAGTGTCAACATAAGTCTGGTCTACTTTATTTGCTATTTCAGTATCTACATAAGTTATATCAGCTTTCAATGCTAGTAGAGCATCTATCTCTGGTTTAGTATAGAAGTTAGTTGTACCAGGAGCTACATATATCCATAGTCCTTCTGCATTAAATACTTTCATTGCTTGTTCTGTTAAGTCCCAAGCTAAAGCACCTTCAGTTGCATCAGTAGGTAAGTTAGAAGTAATAAACTCACCTCTATAATATCTCTTGAACTCTGCATACTTGTTATCAGTAGCTATACGATTGGCTATAGCATTTGCTTCAGCATTACTAGCATTTATCTCTGATTGTTTTGCATTGTCTTCAGAGGTCTTAGAATCAGTCTCAGAGATAGCTGCATTAGAAGCTGATTGACTAGCTTGTGTTGCATAACTCTGTGCATCATTCTTATATGTGTTTGCTTGGTTCATAGCTGTTACAGCATTAGCTTCAGCAGTCTCAGCATCTAGCCTACTTTGGTTAGCATTTTGTTCACTGAGTAAAGCACTATCAGCACTAGTCTTGGCTTCATCTTTATAACCACTAGCTTCTGTTGCAGATGTAGCACTATCAGTAGCACTTTGTTCTGCTTGGTCTTTAGCTATTACGGCTTCATCTCTAGCTGCCATTGCTTCATTACGATACTGTAGAGTATCATCCTTAGCACTATTAATTTCATCAGCACTAGCTTTAGGATTAATAACAATTATCTCATTATCTCCTAAGCTGTTTCTGTCACTTATAGTTATGTCACTCATGATTGTTTATCTCCATCAATATATACAGCACCTTTCATAAGTCTACTCTTTACATCTGAGTTTACTTCAAGTACTTCTACTCTATATGAACCAACACCAGTTCTTAGGTGGTTTGTTAAGTCTCTAGCCATCTTTATAGTAAAGATACCATTAGTTAAATCTGTACTCTCTACAAGAAAGTCAATGTTGTTACCTGTATCTGATAAGTGTTGAGTATCAGAGACTATAGATACATTGTAAGTAGATAAGTCAATATCAGCATCTAGTTCTTGTGAGAAGTCTGAACCTCTCTTAATATATAAGTCATATATTCCAGCCATAGTAAATCCTAGTAATAGTAAGCAGTAGTAGTCTTATCATCTCTGCTTTTATATCCAACACTCTTAGCACCCATAAGGTCTTTGAATATCTCATTGTATTTAGTGTAGAAGTATTGAGCTTTCTGGAAGTTCTGCATATCAGAGTCTTTCTCATAGGCTTTAGATAGCACATAACTCTTCAATGCTGTCTCATCTCCAGCTCTAACTGAATTATCTAGGTTATCAAACTTTGGTTGTACTACAGCCATTATATATAGCTCTGAACCAATAGAAGTATCATTCACTCCTAACTTGTTGTAGCTAATAATCTCAACACCTAGTTTATCATCATTCTTTTCCATTAAATCATACATAGGTCTTGTGTTACCTAGGTCATCTTTAATCTCTATAAATCTCAGTATTCCATCTGTGTTATAGACACTCTTTAAAGGGTCTAATATCAGAGTTGCAATAGAGACTTCTTCTTGTCTCTCTCTAGCCATATCAGACTTACACTCATTGTAGTAATCGAGTAATTCTGTATCTGTCCAGTAAGCTTTACTCTGGTCTTGTAGAGTATGTCTTATGTTAGTAAAAAGTTCTTCAACTCTCATATTAATTCCTATTGATAATACCCAGAGAGAACCCCTGAGTATGTAGTGTTAGCTGTTAAGCTGTAAGGTCGAACTGGATTGCTCCGTGTGAACCTTGTTCAGTACCAGCTTCATCAGTAAACTTAGCAAGTTGTACTCCACGAACAGAACCAATCATGAAACCAGACTGATTGTCATAGTCAAATTGTTTCTCTCCATAAAGGATTTCATTTGAGTAAGCTAAGAATAAAGCTTGTGCTCCCATGATAACTGGCTTACCAACTGGGAAACCTGAGTGCTCTTGAATAATAACACCATCAATGTTACCAAGTGCTCCAGTGAAGATTGGGTTAGAACCACCACGATTGTTACCAGTGTACTGATAAGTCTTGAAGTCAGCAGATTTCTTTAATGCAGCAGCATCAGCAGGGTTTACACCAAGTACAAATACTTCTTCACCCATAGCAAGTTTGATAGGCTTAATCTTACGAGTAGTATTACCTACACTGATATTATCAGCAGTAGGGAACATAGCTTCTTTCTTCATGTCAATGATAGCATCAACAGTAAGTCCTGTACCAGTGATTAAAGTACCAGAAACAATATCTGCACCTGTAACAGCAGTAAATAGTGCAGCATCTTCATTGTATGCCATCCAATCAGTAAGTTGAGTCTTAGCTGCTTCACGAAGTGAGAAAGCTGTTCTCTGCTCATCCATTAGTCCTGCAATACGAGTACCATTACGGATTTGGTCAATAACGATTCTCTGGTTAAAGAAGTTCATTGCTTCTTCGTTAGAAGTATCACCTGTACCTAGTACATTGTTACCTGTAACACCTGCACCTGTAAGAATACCTGATAAACCAAATACGATTGCATCACCTGGTTTTTTAACTAGGTCTCTTTTTACTTGTACTACTGAGTTTTCAGATGTACCTTTGAACTTAGAAAAGAAAGTCTTCTCTTGGTATGTTTTGTATAGTCCTGCTTCCCACTGAGTTACTGTCAACTTGTGTGAAGTGCTAATTGGAGTTGTAGCCATAATATATATCCTTGTTTAATTTTGACCAAATACTGACATGAAACCATCTTCAGGTATATCAGAATGAGTTGTAGATGAACTACCACCAGTATTGTTGATATTAGGAGGAACTTCTGTATTGCTCTTCTTTATACCCATCTCTGCCATTAGCTCAGCTTTAATACTCTCTCTAAGTGTTTTCTTAGAAGTCTCATCAGCTTTAGTCTTATTTATTAAATACTCATAAGCAGTCTTGTAAGGCTCTTTACTACTATTAAATGATTTATTGAATTCAGTATCAGTTGCAACAGCTTCTTGTAAAGCTTCTTGATTAACTGTCTTCCAATAGTCTTTAACAGTAGAAGCAAACACAGCTTCATTCAATCGAAGGTCTTGTACTCTCATAGAGTCTTGCATCTTCTTGATTGTATCTTCTGGGTTACTCCAAAAGTCTTCTTCCTCTGTCTCAGTCGTATCACTCTCAGATGACTCTTTTTCTTTAGATTTCTCTTTAAGAAGGTTGATGTACTCATCTTTATCTTCAATCCTCTTCTGCATAACATCTATCTGCTTCTGAAGACTATCCATCTGATTTGGTTCTTCTGTATGAACATCATCAGTTTTGTCTGAAGGTTTCTCTTCAGGCTCTTGTACAAAATCCTTATTGGATTCTTCTGTATTATATTCTGAGTTATTTGTATCCTCAGCACCTATACCTAGGTCAGTCATTAGAGTGTCGACTACACTTGTTTGTTCTTCTTGCATAAGGTTCTGTATCCTATGTTTAGTTTACGAGAGTTTGGGTAGTTTTCTTTCTACTGTCTATTTATCTTCTTTTGGATAGAGTCTTTCTCTTTCGAGATTTCTTGCTTAGCTTTACCAACTTCTTTATCTACAGCTCTTGCTACATTAGACTGTATTAGCTGTGAAGTAATTTGGTCTACTTGTCCACCCATTTGTTGTATCTGTTGTTGCATCTGCTCCATAGCCTGTTGTGCTTGTTGTAGCTGTGCTTCCATATCATAATGAGATTTAAGTTCATCAGCTAAAGAGTACTTGTCTTTGAGTCCTGAGTATCTTAACAATATCTCCATAGGAATAGGTCTTCCTGTTTGACCTTGTATCTGCAATAGCTGGTTAAACTGCTGTGCTCTATCATCTAGTGAGCTAGGAGCATCTTCAATTATAACATCAACATCATTAACTGAAAGGTCATTCATCATCTCTATTGTACCATCATCCATAAGTTGAGGTGTGTTGATAGGCATGAAAGCATAAGAACCATTAGGGTTTAGTATTCTAACTAGTCTCTCATCCGTGTAGAAATCAGGTACTAGTGCCATAGTAATAAAAGCTGTTCTCTGTCTAGCACTTCTAAACTTATTAAATGTAGGAACTAGAGTGTTAGATGCACCTGCTATCTCTTGGCTTTGTGCTGCTGCTGAGTTACCTGATGACTGTCCTAAGTAAGATGGATTTATACCTGCTAGATTAAGTACTTGAGTCTTAGCTATCTCCATCATCTGTATATGTGTTGATGCTAGAGCTACATTATCTACAATCTGTATTCTACCTTCTGCTAATGCACCATCATTTAACTTAGTGATACCATCAGGTTTAGCTAGAGTCTTCTCTGCTTCTTTCCAGTCAGTAAAAGCATCTTCTTCAGCTAGTACTTGTTTAGCATTTAAGTAGTGCATAGCTTTAGAATGTCTCTTATTAACTTCTTCTTGTGCAGATGTCATACCATCTACTAAACCATAAGGAAAGTTGTTGAGGTCTCTTTTTAGAGTAACCATAGTAAAAGGTAAATCTATAGACTGATATGGTTTCTTCTTATGATACAACTCTTGACCTTTAACCCAGATAGATACACTTACATCTCCGTTCTCATCTCTGAACCAAGTATTAATAAGTCTTACTCTAGGTCTATCTCCAACATTAGAACTACCACCAAAATAGATGTTATCATCACTAGAACCTTCAAACCCTGATACTTTGCCAGTAGAACCTTCATACTTAGGAAAAGACTTCTTTATAATATCTTCATCTGTAAATACTGCTTGTGAAACATATCTAGCATCTTTAAGGTCATCTCTCTTAGAAAAAGGGTCAGTAAACATATCTCTATAATCAACATAAGCATGAAGTATGTCATCAAACTTATCACCAATAGTATTAGGGTAAACACTCATCCATCCTCTACCAACAACTAAAGCATCTAAGAACATCTTATCTTCTTCTTCATCAGTCTGTGAGTTATATGTAATGTATTTATATAGTTCTGTCTTAGCTTGTGCTATTCTCTCATCATCAGGAGTTCTACCAACCATAGATATTTCAGGTCTATTCTGTCTCTCTCCACCTACGATAGCATCAATAGCAGGAGCTATATGATTGTAAGTAGTAACAGCTTGACCTCTTTCTCTTAGTGTGTTGGCTTCATCTTCAGTCCATTGTTCTCCATGATACATAGAATAAACAAATTCAGACTTCTCTCTCCATTCATGATCCCAAGAGACAGAGTCAGTGAACCACTTGTCTAGTTGCTCAAGTCTTTCATCTTTAGTTAATTTACTGAGTTTAGAGTCTGACATGTTTTTATCTCCTAAGATAATTGCTTTAATCGAATTGTATCATATAAATATATGCAATTCAAAATGTTAAACTGTCTTCCATGAAGACAAGTCGTTATTAGATTGTGTGAAATCTTCATAGAAATCTCTCTCTTTTTTCTCTGCTATTTGTGGTGCAGCTCTTGGATATTTTACCCTTCCTATAGCAAATGAAAGGGTATCTGAATTATCATCATGAGGTGTTCTACCAAACATAAGAAGCTCTTGTTCTAAATCTGTACAATTCTTTTTATTATGATATATTCTACCTGACTCATATAGTGGTTGCAATAGTTCTATCCTTGCTTCTTTAGAACCAATGTGTGATGGTATCTCTCTGAATGGAAACTTGAGGTTCAGCTTCTTCATCTCCTCTTTCATCTCTAAATACATTGCTCTTTGTGCTGCTATAGTCTCCATCTGTACTAATACTGGATTATCAGCTCTACTGTACTTTGTAACCATGTTGTATATAAGTCTTCTGTTTTTAGATGGTGTATCTCTGTTAGCAACTATACGGAGTACATACCAGTTCTTATGCTCATCTGTAGCCAACACTAATACTACTGAATAATCTACTCTCTTTATCTTGGTTCTACCACTAGGAGGCATTGCTGGGTCATAGAATATATGAAACTTTAGGTTGGTTGGAACTTCAGGTAAATCTTCCATATACTGGAAGTACTCTTTCTTAAATGTCTGCTCTCCATCAGCTACCATAGGGTTATTATGCATCTCTGCATAAAAAACAGATAGTTTACCCATCTCAGCATACATTCTCTTAGACTTTAAGTACTCAGTCTTAGGTAATAACATTGGAGCTATCATCTCATCATCATCTCCTATGGCTTCCCACTTAGCTGTAGCCCATTCCTTGTTGATTAACACCTTATGTAACGCTGCCATATCCTTAATAATAGTACCTACATAACAAACATCAAATACTCCTCTCTTATTCATTGCAGGTAGTACATTTGACAGAATATATACAATAACAGCTTCAGTACCTGCTGTTTCATCCGTCTCAATATCATCAAGTATAACCATATCAGGTCTAGTATCTTGGAAAATCATACCTCTAAGAGACTGTCCAGCACCTTTAGCACTTACTCTTATGTTAGTAGATGTAACAAAGTCTGTTTTAGCCCAATCAGTAGTCTTGAACTTACCAGTAGGAGCAAAGTCTCTTCTTAGCTTCTTATTAAACTCAAGTTCCTCTCTAATACGAACAACAAAGTCTTTAGCTTTCTCTTCTGACTCAGATATAATAACTATAAACTTCCTCTCTTGAAAACATATCCTATACATAGCCAGTAAGAAAGATATAACTGTTGACTTAGCATGACCACGAGGTACTGCAACTGCTTTAAGACTGTTATCACTAACCATAAGAGCAAGTATATCTGTGTGCAATATAGGATGTTTAGATGGAAAGAAGTCAGGAAAGTAAGTCTGACCAAACAGCATAATAGCTTCAGCCTTCTCTCTGTTCTTTATAGCATTAATAGCTGCTAAACCTAAGTTGTTAGACCAGAACCTAGTCTGGAATGGTTCAGCACTATCTACATTCTTATTTATTGCCATCTACAACTTCCACTACTTCAACATCTATAGCAGCTTCATTAGCAGCATCAAATAACTTCTTCTTCATAGTAAGTAAATTACTCTTGAAGTCATCTTCACTTATACTGTGCTCTACCTTAATAGCATCAGGAGCTTTCTCAGGTAAGTGAGTCAGCATAGTATTTAAAGCATTAATTCTTTCTCTAGGACTAACATCTTTATCCTGTCCTAAATCAAATAATATCTCAAAACCTTTCTGCTTCTTAACCAAGAACTTAATCCACCAATCCTTATGTTCAGCATTATATAAATCCTTACATAACCTACTTCTCTCTACCTGATTAACTTCCTTACTAAGATTAGCATTAACAACATTCCCCTTCCCTTTACCATCAGGGTCAGCATCCTTAGCTCTACTCATAGCTCTCTCATATCTCTCAGGAAAACATAACTTCAATGCATCAGTCTTAGTCATACCAGTCATAACATGACCTACATAACTAACTATATGCTTCTTACTCTCTTGACCAGCAGGACTATTAGGTAAGTCCTTTAACTCTTGTTTAGTTAATCTCATATACAACTCCTTAATTAATCTGAGCATTATACCTAAACTCGTTAATCTAACTTTTCTTTATGATGATTATGTAATATTTGTATGAAGACCAAAACTTTTCTTATTAGTAAGTTTTTCAAAAATTTGTATAAAGACCATATATACCTCACTATAGAAATCTCATTCACTATAGGGGGGGGGGATACTTCTTTTTATCTCTTAAATAATTAACATTATCTAACATGAAATGTCTCCCAAATGTCTCCTTATAAGGCTAATCCTTAGTGACTTACTAAGGTATTTTTGTTATTACTACCCTACCACACATACTTTCACTGTAATTACTCACTGATACAATACTCGTAAGATTTAAGTACATTATAGACATACTTTATGTCTATGTATCTCATACTATTCCTTTGAATAGTTTGTTGGTTATATCACATTTTATGTCCTTCTAAGAGCATAGCTTAGTTATTGTCTAGTAAGTTGTTATGCTATGTCATGTAACTCTTTCAAGTGTGAAAGAGATTAAATGACTTTGGTTGTTTATCTCTTAATACTAAGAGTTAGTAAGTAACTCAAACTTAAAGGACATAAGATGGTAATGACATTATTATTAGTAGGAACAGCAACAGCGTTTAATGCAGGAGTTATACTCCATAAAGTAAGAGAAGGTAGATATGCTGACAGTTTAGTAGATGTTGGTGTAAATGTAATGCTTAGTACATTATATGCAGGAACACTAGGTGGTATGGCAATAGCAATGGTTGCTAGTCTTATCTTTAGTATGTACCTTTGGTTCTATCCTGTAGAAGTACCTGAAAGAATAAGAGTTAATACTTATAACTTCTTTGTAAGAGTATATGCATTTGTAACTAGAAGAACTGTTAGTCCAATGAGAGCTTAGACTCTTAATTGTACTAGCCTGATGTGACAACAACACTAAGACTATATAGTCTAATGACTTATGCATGAGTCATTCATATAACTAAACAACTTAATCATTATAACTTTAACATAAAGGATATGAAATGAACTTCATATTAAAAGTCTTAAAGACTATAAAGAACTTCTTTAACTGGCTAAGAGTTGTAGACTTAGATAGTGTAACTACTACTAAGAACACTGAATACTATTTACTTATGGTTTTATCATTTGTGTATGGTTTTGTTATACCTGTTGTAACTGTAGGTATAGTTAATATCTTTATGCTTTTAGCATTAGGACAAATAGTAACTTGGTTGTATGTTCTAGTAAGAGCATACCAAGTTGATAGTAGGTCTAACCATAGTATGGAAGACTATTTAGATACATATATGTACAATGGTGCATATCAAACAGCATAAAGGATATATTATGAAAGGTATATTATTAAGTTTAGCACTAGTGTTTACACTAGGAGCTAATGAATTGAGCTACACTGAGAAACATGTAGTTACTGAATGCTATAACCTTATAGCTGAACCAACACATCATGATACAGAAGGTGCTATGTATATAGCAGGACTATTAACAGGAACTGTAATGTCTATGGACTTACAAGGTTTTGATAGACCTGAAGTAACTAGCTATCCAGAGCTTATGAAAGAAGCTTGTCATAGACTAAACACTAGAGTTGTAGAAGGAAGTAGTATTACTACTGCTATATCTACTCATATATTTGATTTACTACTAGAAGGAAACTAAGATGATTACTCTACCAGAAACAAGAGTCCAAAGACAAAGACTCTTAACAATCAACATAAGAAAGTATGAACTATCTCCTATGAACTTTAGTTTCATACAAGGTGCTATCTCTCTAAGAGTAGCTAAAACTAACTCCCTAACTAACACAGATAAACTACGATTAGAGAAATTAGCACAGTCTGTAGTTAAAGACTTAGGAGGTAGAAAGGAATTCTTTTCTTATCTCTATGACAAACTATCCTAAGATAGTTTGTCATAGATTTAGATAGGTACTTTTATCATATCCTTTTACAAGGATAATCTAAAACTATTATGCTTGATAGCATAATAGAATCATTTATCTGGTTTCACCAGTTCTTTGTTTGGTTTCACCAAACTGAGCTTTCAGCTCTTGAGTATAAGTGATAATGATAAGACTATCGTATTTGGTAAGTATGGTTATATAAGTGCTAGTAAGTAGCAATGTTGTCAGATACATTTCTCTCGAGTGTGAGAGAAGATGTCTCTTCAGTGTGAATATAGATTAATAAAGTCCCGTTAAGGGCAAAGGAATTGTTATGAGTGTTAAAATTATTGAGTCATTAGACTATGGTATGAGTTTGTTAGAAGATGGTCGTGTTGTTAAGAGTGATGGTACTGTTATTAGTATTGCTGAGTATCAGAAGATGCAAGAAAATGCACAGAGAAATAAACTTGATTGGACTGATGTTGAGGTAGATGAATTCTTTGCAATGATAGACAGTGCTGTATTTGCAACTAAGACTTATGCAGAAGTAGTTGATATGGGTGGAATAACTCAATCGAAGTATGGTTTTGCAATAGTCACTGAAGATGGAGAACCAATATATCTTAGAAGTAATGAGTTTAGTGGTTCTGAGAAGTTTGAGATGGCTATAGCAACATTTAGTAAGTTGATATACAATGTATCTAAGAACTCATCTGAAGAAGCTAGTGATACCTTAGCTATTGAATTAGAAGAGTTGTTTGGAACTACTGAGCAACTTGGTAGTGAGTTCTCTCCTGATAGTGAAAATACCTTCTTAATAAAGAAGTTTATTAAAGACGGATATGTTTGGTCTATTGTCTTTAAGAATGGAGTTCTATCTAATGTGAAGCAAGGAGAGAAGTTACATCAAGAGATGGAAGTAGGTGTAAAGACTTCTAAAGTGCAAGGTCGTTTAGACAACATGAACTTAGTTTAAAAAGAGAGAGGTAACTCTCTCTTTTTTTATTTTACTTTCTCTTGTAAGAGAAAGTAACAAAGAGAACAAGACAGTATATATTGCTAGGATAACACCCCAAGTAATAGTATTGCACGAACACACAGGAGACAAAGATGACTAGATATGAGATAACACCTGAGAGACAGATGTTTGTCCTTAATAGAGCATCCTATGTGTCTTGTATTGGTAAGGATAAGAAACCATTAACAATAGGTAAAGCATTAAGACTATTAAATAAGCTAAACATACAGAAGCTAGAGAGAGAGTTGGCATAAGCTACACAGGTCTAACCAGTAAGTAGTGAAATAAGTCCAACACAATCCAACTTCAAGTGAGCTCATTATGAAGCATCTTATTATGCTATCTGTAGCTATAGGTATTGTAGATACTATCTATAGAGTGTACGAAAGACACAACAGAGTTAAGCATTACAAGAGAGACTAATTACCTCTCTTGGCTTCATAAAACAATTTATATAAGGAATAACATGACTGAGATAATAAAGACATTAGTAAAAGGTAAACCAGTTAAAGATGATAACAGTAAGATACTTTATCTAAAAGGTTTTATACTAGGAAGTAAAGAAAATGATATAGGAGCTTGTGATGACTATGACTTTGAACAAGTAGAAGAGTTAGAGGTATATATATCAGAAGAGATGAGAGAGATAGCTAAGCTCAAAGAGGTTATTAGACTACAAGAAGAAGCTATAGAGAAACTATCTAAACCAAAGAAACAACGAAAAGGATACAGACATCTATCATTAGAAGAAGTAATGGAGATAGAAGCTATATTCAAGAAAGACCCATTCATTAAAGAATCACTAGTTGTTAATACTTATGCAACATCACATAGTGTTGTAAATAGAATTAAGAATGGTGTACATCCTAAGTCATCTCCAAGAGAGATTAAATAATACACGGCATTGCACGACAAGTAAGTCCGACCAACCCTAGCTAGGTTATAAAAGGAAAGCAAATGTTGAAAATTACAGACACACTTTCAGTTCTTACTGAAGAAAACAAAGAAGCTGCAAAAGTAGCAGCAAGACTTACTGCTGGTAACATCTTAAATGATAGAGCAGTTAAACTTATTACTCCACAAATTCCTATGATGGCTCGTGGTTATGCACAGACTGAAGTAGGTAAGGCTATTATTGCCAATGTTGTAGCAGGTGCTATTGTTACCTTTGCTCCAACCAACGATAAAGCTGTTATGGCTTCACAAGCAATGATACACAGTGCTATGGCTAACTTAGTTGGTTCTTTTAACATTGAAGAGATGGTAAATGAGTTTCTTAGTGGTATCAATTTAGATGCTATTACTACAGAAGTAGAGGAGGCATAATATGACAATGGCTGAAAGACTAGCTCAAGCAGCTTCAGGAACAACAACTACAACTTCAGAGGGTAATAGTATCCCTCAGGTACAAACAGTATCTAGTGAGAGTGTAGAAGGTAAAAGTAAGAGTGGTTGTTAAATAACTCTTCGAGGACTCTTTGAGTCCTCTCTAGAGTTATCAAAAGGAGATGACATGGAAGTAAGATTTAAAGACTATATAAAAGAACAGATAGAGCATAGATATGCACAACCAAATGTTAAGAATAATGGACTAGAAAGTACATTTGTACCGCATGACTTTGCTAGTGGTAGAAGGAATAGTAGATACTGTATATCACCTAACTTAGATTCGATTAGAAACTCAAGTAAGAGAATAGGTTTTATTGATTTATGCAGTATGGCTAGTATTGATATGAGAAGAGTAAATAGTAATATTAAGAAGATTAAGAAGCTAGATGACTTAGAGCTTATATCAGTAGGCTATGGAGGTTTCTCCATTAATGTTATTCACTTTATGTATCTTCTTGGTTTAGAAGTAGGAGAGATTAAATGGATAAAAAAACTAACAATATATGAGAACGATAACATATCTCTAACTAATGCTTTTAGAATATATAAAGATATGACAAGTATAAAAGCAACACTAAATTATACTGCACATAAGTTTAATCTTATTGAAGATGATGCAAATATAGCAAAGAAAATATATACTAAAGATTACTACTTAAATGAAATAGAAATAACATCAGAAACAAAGGTTAATAAATCAGATAGCTTCTCTGCACCTAGTAGAAAATTTTTCTTTGGTGCTCCAGACTTTAATACTAGAAAGTTATTAGAAGACCAAGCTTTTATCTTTACAGGACACTCAGGTAATGAAGTAGACTTCTGGTCAAGACCTATAGTTGATAGTGATTTAACCAGAGAAACCTATGGAAAGATAGACCTAGATTACTTCTTCTTAAACTTGGTTAAGTCAGCAGAAAAGATGATAGAGATATTTGCTAACTTTGAACCATCAGAATTGAAGAAAGATACTAGACTATGGAGATATAACTCTCAAGAGGAGACAGGAATATGAACACAACAACAAACATATTAGCAAATGCTATAGCAGAAGATATGAATGACTTAATCAATGGCATAGTAAGTACTGCTGTTGAAAGTGATGAGAAGCAACCTTGGACTAATAACGAAGGAGAGATAGGCATACCATTATCAAGTATAGATAAGTTAAACATATTTACAGATTATGATTTAGATGAAGATGATGAAAGAAATATGAATGGAGATTATTTTGCTACATTAGAAAACATGATAGATACAAAAAATATAATAAAGATGAAGTCTACTATGAATGAGTTAAAGGGTATATTGCTGGATCTATTCAAGAATAAAGACACATCTATATATGGGGTTATAGTTGTTGATGGAGACTGTAGATATAACATTATGCATCCAATAACATCATACCTAATATCAATAGGAGAGATAGTTCTTCCAGATGTTATGACTATAATGATTTATACATATAAAAAAGATAGTCATAACACATCAGAAAACAATAGTTATATAGAAGATATAGCCAACATGGTAAATATAATAAAGACTGATGGATATAAAGCAAAAGGACTAATAGCACTTGATGAAAATGGTAGTTCTAGTATATCATCATCAAGAGATAAATACTTTATGGATGCCTTGTTTAAATTCAAAACAGAAGGTAATGCAAGACCAGAGTTTGCTTTAATACCTGTTCAAATGGCTTCTTACAGTGTAGCATATCCTTACTATGGAGCAGTAGTATCATACACAGAAGGTTATGAGTATTACTCTAAAAACTTATGTGGTATGACAAGTGGAAACATAAGTGTAGATGCAAACTATCAAGATAAATGGTATGAAACTTGTACTGGTTCATTATCTAACTCTAAGTTCAATAGTTTGTTTTCTCTTAACAACATGAACTTAAATAGTATGTTTTATGAAAGAGTTATACATACAGACATAAGAGACTGGACATTTACTTGTCAGATGTTTAGTATATATCAACTATTCTCTAAAGAGATAGATGAGAATATTATAACTAAAAAAGTAGTACCAACTAGTCCTACACAGTCTGAATTACTTAGTGATATAAAAGAAGAAGGTATTGATAGAGAGTTTATCATAAGAACATCTAACCCTTTAGTGGATAGATTACAAGGAGCAATATAATGGCTAAATGGAAACACGGTAGATTTAACAAAATGGAAGAACCAGAGGATTATGAAGCACAACATAAAATGAATATAGTATTGTTTGATTATGAGACTATAGACAAGATAGTTAATGAGT
>Ga0256829_1001741_pt1 | contig 17289 bp, 14 predicted proteins | sample 131447metaG_FD_185979 | JGI IMG/M metagenome (GOLD analysis project Ga0256829, IMG submission 185979) | Hydrothermal vent microbial communities from Lau Basin, Pacific Ocean - 131-447 | ecosystem: Environmental > Aquatic > Marine > Hydrothermal vents | place: Pacific Ocean: Lau Basin | collected...
AGACGGATTATTCTGATGTTCACCGATTTAATTCCTGCAATCATTCCCAACTGGATCAATGGCGAGCAAAGCGATGCACAGTCCGGCAGGGTGTTTGACAAGCTGTCTCCTCACAGCGGCGGGAAACTGTTCGGGGCAAGCCGCTCATCGGCGGTTGATGTTGAACAGGCCATCCAGGTGGCAAGAGATGCCCAGCCTGGCTGGGCCGGGCTGGGCCCGGTACAACGGGGCGAGGTGTTGCACACCATTGCGCATCTGATGCGGAGTTACCAGGATGATATTGCCGGGATGGTTGCCCTGGAAACCGGCATGAGTTTTTCGGCCGCCACGGGTGAAACGGCTGCAGCTATTGCGCAGGGTGAGTTCATGGCCGGGGAAGGGCGACGCTTTTATGGACGTACCACGACCAGCGCAATACCGGACAAGTACGCCAGCATCATACGCCAGCCTATGGGCGTAGCGGGGTTGATTATCGCCGCCAATACACCGATCGCCAACATTGCCTGGAAAGTCTTTCCGGCGCTGATCTGTGGCAATGCCGTGGTGCTTAAAGCGGCCGAGGATACGCCGGCTACCGCCTGGTTATTCGGCCTGATTGCGGAAGAAGCCGGTCTGCCTGATGGTGTGCTCAATATTATCCAGGGGCTGGGTGAGGAAGCCGGTGCGCCACTGGCGGCCAGTTCCGGTGTGGATGTCATCAGTTTCACCGGTTCTACGGCCGTGGGACGACGCATTGCCAAAACAGCCGGCGAGCGGCTGGTGAAGGTATCGCTTGAACTGGGTGGCAAGAATCCCTTGCTGGTCTGTGATGATGCCGACCTGGATAACGCTGTGAACTGGACGCTGCTTGCCGCCTTCAGTAATGCCGGCCAACGCTGTGCAGCGGCGAGTCGCATTATCGTTTTTGATGCCGTTTATAACCAGTTCCGTAACAGCCTTGTAGAACGTGCCCGGTCGCTCAAACTCGGTCCCGATGACAGTGACGACCTCGGGCCGGTCATAAACGAGAAACAGCTCAACAACATGCTGGCTGTTGTCGAAAGGGCCAGGCAGGCCGGTGCATCGATAAGCCTCGGCGGACACAGGCTGGACGATGAGGCACATGCAAAGGGTTTCTACATGGCGCCGACGATTATCGAGAATGTCGACCCCCATGATGAAATCTCTGTGACGGAACTGTTTGGTCCGATTACCTGCCTTTACCGGGCCAGAGATTTTGCACAGGCCCTGCACATGGCGAATGACTCGCCCTATGGCCTGACAGCCGCCATTCATACACGCAGTATTCACCGCGCCACCGAGTTCACCCGGAAGATTCAGGCCGGTGTGGCTGTCGTTAACGGCGGCACGCACGGTAGCGAACCGCACATGCCGTTTGGCGGCCTGAAGCAATCGGGCAACGGCTCGCGTGAGCCGGGTCCCGAGGCGCTCGATGTGTACTCCGAACTGAAAGACATCTACATCAATATTGATCCGGGCCTGGTTTAGCCATGACAGAAACAGATCACAATGTCGTAGCCTTGATCCCGGCGAGGGCGGGTTCAAAACGGGTCGCGGACAAGAATATCCGCGATCTGTCAGGACATCCCATGATCGCCTACACGATTTCGGCCGCCTTGCAGAGCGGTATTTTTTCCGATGTGATTGTTTCCACGGATTCGGAGTACTACGCCGGGATCGCCCGGCACTATGGCGCGGAGGTTCCTTTCCTGCGCCCGGAGCGGTTCGCGGGCGATGTTTCCCCGGATATTGGCTGGCTGGCCTATACGCTGGACAGGCTGAAGGCCGAAGGCCGTGAATATGACTGTTTCAGTATCCTGCGTCCAACCAGTCCTTTTCGCCTGCCGCAGACGATTCAGCGCGCCTGGCAGGCTTTCCGTGCAGAAAGCGGTATCGATTCGTTGCGGGCTGTCGAGAAATGCCAGCAGCACCCCGGCAAGATGTGGGTGCTCCAGGGCAAGCGCATGGTTCCGCTGATGCCATTGCGTTCCTCCGGTCTGCCATGGCACAGCAGTCAGTACCCGGCGCTGCCTGAAGTGTATGTACAGAATGCCAGCCTGGAGATTGCCTGGTCACGTGTGGTGTTTGAACAGGGCAGTATCGCCGGTGACGTGCTGATGCCATTTTTTACCGAGGGCTATGAAGGTCTTGATGTCAACACCGAGTACGACTGGGGTCTGGCTGAGTACCTTGTCGACACCTGTCAGGCTGAACTGCCGTCCGTTACTGACTTCCCGTATTTGTTAAAGGGGCAATCGAAACAATGCTAGAAATAAAACTTATTGCGGCAAATGAATTTCAGCGGGTACGCGAAAGCGGCCTGGATGCACATGACACGCTCCGCCTGCTGGCGGATATGTGTCGCGCCAATACGCTGGCCACTGTCAAACGGGCAGGTTCGGGACACCTGGGTTCCAGTTTAAGCTCGCTGGATATCGTTGCCTGGCTCTACCATGCCGGTATGAATACCCTTGAGCTGGGATTCGACCACCCGGACCGCGATATCTATTTTTCTTCCAAGGGCCACGATGCGCCCGCGTACTACGCGGTCCTGTATTCGTTGGGCATCCTGCCCAAAGAGCTGTTTATCAACCTGCGTCGGCTCGGTGGTACACACGGTCACCCGGATGTCAGCCTGCCCGGCATAGAGACCAACTCGGGATCGCTGGGTATGGGAATATCCAAGGCCAAGGGCATGGCGCTGGCGAAAAAACTGCAAGGCGCCGGCGGACAGGTATTCGTGATGACCGGCGATGGCGAGTTGCAGGAAGGGCAGATCTGGGAATCACTGCAGACCACGGCCCACCAGTCGGTCAACAATATTACCGCCATTGTTGATATGAACAGGATTCAGTCCGACAAGCCGGTGGAAGAGATCATCGATCTTGGTGAGCTGGAGAGAAAATTCGAGACTTTCGGCTGGCATACAGCGCGTTGTGATGGCCACGACTTTGCGGAACTGGAACGCGTCTTCACCGAATTCCGGCAGGTCAGTGACAAGCCGAAAGTGTTGATTGCTGACACCATCAAGGGCAAGGGCGTTTCCTTCATGGAAGGACCTGCGGCCCTGAAAGCCGGAAACGGTCTGTATCCCTGGCATTCCGGTGCGCCGGACGATGAGGCATTTGAAACAGCCTATGCAGAAATCGCCGCACGCATCAACGCGCAGCTGGATGCCTTCGGTCTGGGCGAACTGGCTACCGAGGTCATTGATCGTCGCGAGAGAAACCGCGTGAGGCTAAAAGACCGGGCGGACAAGGTGGTCACCGCCTATGGCAAGGCGCTGCTTGAACTGGGGCGGGAAAGACAGGATATCGTGGTTATGGATGCGGATCTTTCCGCCGACTGTGGTTTACGGCCCTTCGAAAATGCCTTCCCGGACAGGTTTATCGAAAGCGGTATTGCCGAACAGGATATGGTGTCCACGGCGGGGGGGTTGGCGCTGAATGGCTGCCTGCCCATAGTGAATTCCTTCGGGGTGTTCCTTGCCTCGCGCTCCAACGAACAGATCTATAACAATGCAACGGAAAAAACAAAAATTATCTATGTGTGTCATTACGCCGGACTGATTCCGGCCGGGCCGGGCAAGTCGCACCAGAGCCTGCGGGATATCTCCCTGTTCGGCGCCTTGCCGGACTGCGTCATCCTTGAACCCGGTAATGAGGTCGAAACCCGCCAGGCCTTGCGCTGGTGTGTGAATGAAGCGCAGCAGAGTTGCATGATACGCCTGGTGATCGGTCCGTCGCCGGGCGTGATCCCTGTCGCAGAAGATGGCCGTTTCACCTTTGGGCGGGGCACAGTGTTGAATGAAGGGGATGACGCTGTCCTGTTCAGCTACGGTCCGGTGATGTTGAACGAGGCGCTGACAGCGGCGGAACGTTTAAAGTCGCACGGGTTTTCATTAAAGGTCATCAATATGCCCTGGCTCAACCGGGTTGATGTTGACTGGCTGGAAACGGTCATCGGCGATACAGAAAGCGTATTTGTACTGGATGATCATGCCGGTTACGGTGGACTTGGTGATGCGCTGCTGAATGCGTTGATGTCATCTGAGCTGCTGCGCGGCAGGCCGTTGCTCAAGTTCGCGGTCGATAATCATCCGGCATGCGGAACACCCCTGGAGGTGCTGGATTACCATGGCCTGAGTGGTGACAAACTGGCGGTACGCATCCTGCTGGCCATGAAGGACAAGCCGGATCAATTACTGGAAGCGGCTTCCTAGGTTGACATCGATGATGAACGGAACACGTCCATTACTGTTGATTCCTGTCGAAAATCAGGTTCGCGAACTGGACCCCAAGCTGTTGCTTGCCTGTGTCGCCGCAAAGCACGGGTTTTCATCGATTGTCGGTTCACGTCGGGAGATGGAATTTAATATCGATGCCTTTCCCCGCGCCATCTACCTGTCCAAGAGCATGACGATTCGCAGCCTGCTGTTTTTCCGCATTGCGCGGCGCTTTGGCCATAAAATCGTTGCCTGGGACGAGGAGGCACTGGTACACCTGCCACCGAAGACCTATTTCTCGCGACGACTCGATGCGGCGACGATCAAGTATGTGCTGAGCCTGTTTGCCTGGGGCCAGGACAATGTTGATCTGTGGCGGCAATACCCGCATACACCGAAAGAGACGCCGATACACGCGGTCGGAAATCCGCGTGGCGATATGCTGCGAACCGAGATCCGCACCTATTACGAGCATGATGCCGAAGCGCTGCGGGATAAGTACGGTGATTTTATCCTGATCAATACCAACTTCAATCATGTAAATGCGTTTGGTGCGGACATTAATCTGTTCAGGCCGGTGAAAAAGCCTGGCGAGAAAGCCCGTTTCGGTCGCGCGGCCCGGGGTATGAGCCGGGAATACGCCAAGGGTTTATATGAACACAAGCTTGCCGTGTTCGAGCGGTTTAAAGCGCTCATCCCGGCGCTGGAGGCGGCATTCCCCGCCCATACTATCGTGGTGCGACCCCACCCGACCGAGAATCATCATGTCTACCGGGAGATCGCCGCCCGTTGCCAGCGTGTCCGGGTGACCAATGAGGGGAATGTTGTCCCCTGGTTGATGGCGGCGAAGGCACTGGTCCACAACGGCTGCACCACGGCCGTCGAGGCTTTTGTGATGGATGTGCCGGCCATTAGCTACCGGGCAGTGGTCAATGAAGACTATGACACAGGTTTTTATCGCCTGCCCAACGGGCTCAGCCACGAGTGTTTCAGTTTTGATGAGTTGAAGCAGACGCTGGACAGCGTGCTGCGGGGTGAACTTGGGCCACCGGCAGGCGCAGAGCGCCAGTCGTTGGTTGACCGTTATCTGGAGGCCCAGGACGGCCCGCTGGCCTGCGAAAGGATGGTGCGCGTGCTGGAGAGCCTGGAGAAGTACCCCGATGATTCTTCATCGTCATCCCTTTCCGGCGGGTTGCAACGCTGGATACTGGCCAGGGGGCTTGATCTGGCCCGGCGGGTGAAATCACACCTGCCCGGCTCGCATAACAAACCCGAGTACCAGCTGCATCGTTACCCGGCGCTTCCCCTCGACGATATTCGCGGTCGTATGGCGCGGTTTCAGCAACTGCTCGGTTACAGGAACGAGATCCATATCGAACCGGTATCTGACGTCATGTTCAGGGTACAGGCCCTGAGTGGACGTGCAATGATATGACGACACAAAAAGTATCACTCATTATCCCGGTTGAAAACCAGGTGCGTGAACTTGATCCAAAGTTGTTACTGGCCTGTGTCGCGGCGAAACGGGGTTTCCCCTCGATCATTGGTTCACATCGCAAGATCGATTTGAGAATCGCCTCGCTGCCCAGAAGCCTGTACCTGTGCAAGAGTTTTACCCGTATGAACCTGAACATGTTCAGGATCATGCACAAGCTCGGCCAGAAAATTGTGTCCTGGGATGAGGAAGCACTGGTACATCTGCCCGCAGACATGTATTTTTCCCGCCGCTTGTCACCCGTGTCGTTGAAATATGTTTCTCATCTCTTTGCCTGGGGTGAAGAGAATGCCAGCCTGTGGCGTCAGTACCCGCAGATGCCCGGGGAAAAGCCGATACATATCACTGGTAACCCGCGCGCTGATATGTTGCGCCGTGAAATGGGCGCCTTCTACCGGGACGAGGTCGATGCGCTGCGCCGGGAACACGGAAAATTTATCCTGCTTAACACCAACTTCAACCACGTCAATGCCTTCTATCCCGCGCAGAATCTGTTCAGGCCGGTAACAAGACCTGGGCAGAAAGCCAAATTCGGGAAAGCCGCCAGGGGGATGAGTGTCGAATTTGCCGAAGCCCTGAGAGATCACAAACAGGCCCTGTTTGAAGCGTTCAAGGCATTGATCCCGGTGCTGGACCGGGCGTTCCCGGATTTTACAGTCATTGTCCGGCCGCATCCGACCGAAAACCCGGCGATCTACCAGCGTATCGCGGCGACCTGCCAACACGTCAAGGTAAGCAACGAGGGTAATGTCGTACCCTGGTTAATGGCGGCAAAGGCGCTGGTTCATAACGGCTGCACCACAGCCGTCGAGGCGTACAGCATGGGGGTGCCAGCCATCAGTTACCGTCCGAACATCGATGAAGCCATAGACGAGGGGTTTTACCATCTCCCGAACCAGTTGAGTTACCCGTGTTTCAGTGAGCAGGAACTGGAAGATACCCTGGGCAGGATTTTGTCCGGTGAGATGGGTGCTGCAGCTGGCGATGAGCGCAAGGCGCTGTTCGACCGCTATATCGTGGCACAGGATGGCCCGCTGGCGTGTGATCGCATGGTGGATGTGCTGGAAAATATCACGACTGGCAAGGCCGGATTACCGAAACCGGCGTTGTTGACCTACCTGGCGGGTTATATGACAGCCAATGGACGGCGACTGATCAAATGGACAAAGCGTTATCTGCCGGGAACCCACGCGCCACCGGCATTTCATCGCCACCGTTATCCCGGCATTACCCTTGAGGCCTTGCGTGAACGGATATCGCTGTTTCAGCAGGCGCTGGGCGATACAACCGAGCTCAGGGCCGAGCAGATTCATGACCAGATATTTCGAATCAGCGCCTGATGAGTGGAGCATGAAATGAAAATATTGATACTGGGGCTGGGCAAGTCGGGCACAACGGCGCTGCTGTACAAGATTGCCGCAGGTCTGCCCGGCTGCGAGGCTTTTTCCGGGGGCAAACCGGGCAAGTATATCGGTGATTATAAAAATGCCGTCTACAAGCACACCTACGAGGCACGTAAAGGCAAGGACTTTGATTTATACCGGGAGCATCTGAAGCATGAACACTATGACCGCAAGGTCTGGATCGCACGCGATCCGCGGGACGTTGCCGTCAGCAGGATGTTGTACCGGTGGAACCGCGGTTGCGTTGGGCACAGGCAACAATTCAATGAGCACCTTGAACTGGTGAAAAAGAAAGAACGGGACCCCCTGTCTGTCCCCTTCCACGAGCTCTGTCGTTATACCGGGCACGGTGACTGGCCGGCAGATCTGCAGTCCGTGGTTGACGAGGAATATGACCGCTATCAACAGATGTCCGACTTTATTCGTGGCCTGGGTGACGACTGGTTCCTTTTTACCTACGAAAATATGGTCAGTAAAAATTTTACGGCACTCAACGACTATCTCGGGTTCGGGATTGAAGCGGATGCCGAAGTACCGAATTCCACCGGTAACGCCAAGGTGGTGCGCAAGAAGGCAAGCGGCGACTGGCGCCACTGGTTTACCGAGGAGGATGTTGAACTCTTCAGGCCGGCCTACCTGCCTTATATGGCGCTTACGGGTTACGACACAGGTGATTGGGCCATCAGTTCCCACCCTGTCATCGAGCCTGAATTCGCCTCGGCCTATATGCAGCGCCTGACATCACGCGTACCCCTGGATACGGCCAGGAAACTCAAAAACAAGGCCTGGCGTCTGTTCGGCAGGAAAGCGGGCTGATGGAAGCGCTTATCCGTCACATTCGCCTCGTGGCTTTTGATTTTGATGGCGTGTTTACTGATGACATGGTGTACGTTATCCAGGATGGTAGCGAAGCGGTGCGTTGCTTTCGTGGTGACGGTATCGGTCTGCAGAAGCTTGATCGGCTCGGTATCGAAACCGTCATTATCTCAACAGAGGCCAACCCGGTGGTGTCGGCCAGGGCAGCCAAGCTGAAGATTCATTGTATACAGGATGTCAGGGACAAATGCATCGCGCTGGAACATTTTGCTGCGGAGCGGGGCATCATGCTGTCGGAGGTGGCTTTCGTAGGCAATGATATCAACGACCTCGATGTCCTTCGCAACGTTGGCCTGCCGATCGTTGTACGGAATGCGCACCCCGATGTGATTGCGCATGCAGTGTATCGGACGGAACGGGCCGGGGGGTATGGCGCCGTTCGTGAAGTGTGTGACCTGATCGGGAAAGTCCTGTCCCGGGGCAAGGCCCGGGTGTCAGCACTTTCATAAAGCCGGGGGAGTTGCCTGATGCCATCCTGCCCGGAACTGACGCTCTGTACGGTATCCTACGAGTCCGCCGAGTGGCTTCGTCTGAACCTCGACCTGGTGAAACAGCTCAACCCGGGTGTCAGGTTTCATTGGCTGGTGGCAGAGAATTCACCGCCCGGTTCCAGCGGGCGACTATACCGTTGTGAACCCGGTTTCGAGGTATTTGATGGCGCTGAATATGAAGACCGGCGCTATGGTTCTGCCAGCTACCACCATGCCGCCGGGCTGAATGTAATCACCCGGATTGCATCGACACGCTACCTGCTGATCCTGGACCCGGATTTTTTTATTATCCGCAGAAACTGGATCAAGGATGTCATTGCCTATATGCGCTCCCGGGATGTAGCGATCCTGGGGGCGCCGTGGCATCCGAAAAGATCCAGTAAATTCCGCTATTTCCCCTGTGCGCATTGTACTTTTATTGATCTGCACAAGATTCACCGGGACAGGCTGGACTTTTCCCCCGACTATGAAGGCGACCCGGCCTGGCTCGGTCTCAGGGAGCACCCGGGCTCCCGGTTCAATGCCGTGATTGCACGGTTGACGCTTGCCAGGCGGCGGCGCGTAGGCCGTGCACGGGATACCGGCTGGCGACTGCTTCATTACCACAGGGAACATCCTTCCGTGAAGGTCGAATGTTTTCAACCGGTATTCAAGCCCAGGGTGGTGCGGCGTATGCTGGACCTGTTTTTCCCGGATCATCTCAGCCTGACGCCAAAACGACGTGGTTATTTCAGCAAAACCGGTTTTGCCGTTCACGGGTTCCCGGATGTGCAATCAAATGGCTGGGAGGAATTCCTGTGGAATCGGGAACCGTTCGGGTTCCATGTACGTTGTTACCCGATTCGTCAGAAGAAGTCGGACTACCCGCTTGAAGCCCACTATCGAAGTGCAAAAAATCTGCTGGAACAGCTAGAGTAGACGTTGTACACGCGCCACAGCGCGTTGAAGGCCACAGGGTATAACGCCGGGTTTCTTTCCTGGTTTTTCAGCCGGCGCCTCGTCATGCAGCCAGCGTGCACGGCCGCAATTGATCAATATTTGATGTATGCTGCCTACGTCACGCGGACAATGCTGCCGTTTCAGGTGGCGTATCATCCTGTACCAATATCCTGCTTTTATGTTTTTCCCGTGGCCGTGTTCGTGACCAAAGTCGAACATGAATACCGGTTTCCCGGTGGCGCTGGCCTCGACCAGCATGGAAGTACTTTCCGCTGTCACCACCAGTTGCTCAGCGAGGGCGAGATAGGCATGGAAAGGGTTATTGTCCGCACTGTCTTTCCAGCGGTGAATATAGGCGGGTACGGTCAGTTGGCGAACAAGTTCATCATAGGCCGCAGGCGGTGTGCGGGCGCTGTCTGTGACCAGTACCGAGCCGCCGGAGGCATGTGACAGTGTATTGACCCGTTGGGCAAGGCGGCGTGCGGTATTGCAGTCCAGGATAAACTCTCCGGAATTCCCGCCAACGAGTACGGCGGTATAGGGGCGTTTCAGGTGAGAGAATGCCGGGCGCCATTCAGCGGCCGCCTTATGCAGGCGCTCAGGCGATATACGGTGCAGGGGGAGGTCGATTACCAGGATATTGCTTCTTTCCGGCAGGGGGTGTTGGGGGGTGGCAATGATCAGGTCGAATGCCTCAAGAGGGCCTTTGGGACTGCCCAGGTGAACCAGTCGGGTATGACCGCCGGACCTTCTGGCAATCCACCTTGCGACCATCTCACTGGTGCGGGAGGCGCTGATCACCAGCTCAGGCCAGGGCGGGGCGAGAGGGCTTGAACGGGAGCGATCGATGCCGGCCAGTGTAACGCCAAGCAACTGTTTCCAGGCCAACCGGGATATCAGTCCCTTGTGGCGACGAACGATGCGCTTTGTCTCGTAAGGGTGCCCCAGCGATTCCGCCAGCGCCAGCGTCTGGTTGTTGTCACCGATATTGTGGCTTTGCAGCAGCCAGATCCGGTGCGATTTGTCCGTGGTATTTTTGTTGCGACCTCGCACAAAGCCGGTCCGGGGAAGTGTCATTGCCAGGAAAAAGACAAAGAAAATATTCAGCGTGTCATCACCAAAGGCCTGGTTGCTCAAACCGGAAAACGCGTAACCGATACATAGCAGGGAACCGATACCCTGGTAGACCAGGTGCTCAGGATTACCGCGATGACGCAGGAAAATTGTTAGTGGGACGAAAAGCAGTAACAGCACACTCAGCAGGCCCGGCAGACCCTTTGCCACCAGGTTGGTGATATATTCATTGTGTAAATGGTTATATCCCAGAACGACCTTTTTCATGGCGGGGGATTCAAGTTCTGAAGCGGCAGCCGACCGGGTATTGGCGATGCCCCAGCCGAGAACCGGTTTTTCCCGGGCCGCCAACAGACCGCCTTTCCACATAATGATGCGTTGGCCGAACGAGGTGTTCCATGCGTCGTGCATGTTGAACGTGTGATAGTCCTTCAGGCCGGAGGAAATTCTCTCTTGCACGACAGGAATATATGACGAGAGCAATGCCAGCGCCAGAAACAGGCCGGACATTCCCAGTGCCACACGCCGGGTCAGTTGGCCGTTTCTGCGCCAGACGAAGAGGATGCAGGCGAGCAGAAAAACCGACATCATCCAGGTTGCACGGGATTGGGAAAGCACGGAAGCCATGCACCCGGAAGAAAAAGCGGCCAGCGATAAGAGTTTTTCCGGTGTCGATTCCAGCGGTAGACGGACCAGGGAAAAGAAGCCAAGCAATAATGACAGGAGTCCGAATATCAGTGGGTTGACAGCTCCCCCGGGCCGGTCTGTACCTTGCAGGAACTGGTATAGCGCTACAGCGAAGACCAGTAGTGCGCAGACTTTGATGGCCGGCATGAGAAAGCGTGTGTTGATACGGCCCGGCAGCCACAGGCCGATAAACGGGGCGGCAAGGAACTCGCGCAGGCCGCCGGGGTTCCACGATGCCGTGGAGACAGGGCCGGAAATAAATTGCGAGGTAAAGGCGACCAGGTAAAAGCCCAGCGTGAGCAGGCTGAGTAACTGCACGTTTTTGAGCCGTTGACTGGCTTCCTTGCCGTTTTCCCGACGCAACAGTGCATAAATGCCGCCCAGGGTAAGCAGTAGATAGGCTGCTTCGCCCAGGTGGGGGGCTACCAGGACGGCGGCAGGCAGTATCAGGGCAGCGCTTGATACGAAAGCGCCGGGGTAAGGACGGACAGGGATATTTACTGCCCGGGATAGCCACACGGGAGTTTTTCCGGGTCGAGCACAACGTGGCGAATGCGAGACAGGTTCCAGCTGTAGGTGATATGTACCAGGCCGTCGCCGGTCTGGATGACGGCGGGGTAGGAGTATTCCCCGAAGCCCCGGGCCAGTACCAGGCAGTCCTGCCAGTGCCTGCCGTCATGCGACAGCGCCACGTTCAGGGGTGTGCGTCGGCGGGTCGAGGGGTTATAAACCAGTAGCTGACGGCCATCGGCAAGGCTGACTGCGTCGGTACCCGAGTTGGGGTTTTTCAATGGGGTGAGTTGTAAGCGGCTCCAGGTTTTTCCGCCATCACTGGACCAGCTTTCCGCGATGCGTTTGTGCGGGCTTCGGCAGATGAGCTGTAGACGGTTTTCGCCATGGGTAAGGATACTCGGCTGGATGGCGGCAATGCCATGGTCGTGTTCGATCGGGTTGATGCGTGTCCAGGATTTCCCCAGGTTGTTACTATGCTCGATATGAATGCGCCAGTTGTCGTGTTCGGTGCTGGAGGGACTTAGCAGTTCCCCTGTCGGCAGCTGCACGGGTTTGTTCTTGACGGGACCGAGTATGCCTTCGGCAAGACGCCCGGGTGTACACCAGGTCTGTCCATGGTCAGTGGATTCCGTGTACATGCCCCACCAGCTTCTCGGGTTTCTCCCGACTTTATAGAAGAGCATCAGGGGACCTGAATCGGGCTGAAACAGTACCGGGTTCCAGCACGCGTAGCGGCTGCCGTCGGGCTGTATGCCATTGGCGACTTCGAACGGCGTTGACCAGCCGCTACCATCATTCAGGGAAACCTGGATGCCAACGTCAGGGCGGGATTCCAGTGATCCGCCAAACCAGGCCGCAACCAGCCTGCCGCCGGAGGCGGCGATGGTCGAGGCATGGCTCATGGCGTAGGGGGCGCTGGTGAAGATAAAGTCATCACTGAGGATGGCAGGATCAGCTTGCTGTTCCGGGCTGCCGGAAAAACGGGTTCCGGTTTCCGCAATCCAGCTGAGCATCCTTCGAAAGACCAGGCGGTTGGCAATCATTCACGATCATGGCGGGGAGAAAACCGCTGTAGTATAGCGTTGTCTATTACGTCGTTTGAATCAACCCGGCATGTCCAGCGGCGGCGTCCATGCCGGCTGCGCCGTGCCAGTACCCATTGCAGCTTTTGCCGGGCATGAGAGGCTCCAGTAACGCACTGGCTGCTTCGACAGAACAGTGGTGGCACATGCGTTGGTGGAAGGCCTGGATGATGCGTTCGGTATGCCTGGATTGCGGGCTGATGCGCAGGATGTCGACACCGAGTGCGCGCATGTCGTCGATTTCCGCAATCAGGTTACACGATCTGGCTGACTGGGTCTGGATACCGTTAAGAACCAGGAAGTCCTGGTTTTCCTGCGTAGACAGCAACAGGCCATCAGGGTAGTCAAGGCAACGGAACTGGCAGTCGTCTTTTGGCAGGTTGTGCGCGCGTGCGGTGAAACAGCGTGCGGAATAGGCCAGCGGCAGTCTCCCGTAAACCAGCACCTCCGTTTCAACGCCAGCCGGGCGTTGCGCCTGTATGTCAGCGAGTGTTTGCCGTGAAAGTTCCACGGGGAGGACCCAGCGCTTCAGGCCTCGCTCGGCAAGCACTTTCAGCGTGCGGGGATTATAGATATTGACCGAGGGGCCCGTGGTGAAGGGATGCCTGCCGGCCAGCAGGTTGACGGCCCCCATATCATTGGCTTCCACAGTAAACCGGCCGTTTTCACACAGCCCTTGCATGGCGGCTGATTCGGATCCGGCCTCGATCAGGGTCAAGGTGGAAAGCACGACTTCCTTGCCCGCCGCAGTCAATTGTTCCGCAAGTTGTATCCAGTCCTCGCTACGCAGTGAGCGTCGTTTGGCGCAGACAGTCTCGCCGAGGTAGACAATATCGACCTCTGTGTCTGCCATGCGTGCATAAAAATCAAACAGGTCATCGCGGCTCCAGTAATAGAGCACGGGGCCAAGGGAAATACGCAGGGGTTCTGTCATTGCCATGGGCGGTGATAGGCGCCCAGCGTGGTCTGGGCGCCCTCCGAAACAGTTTGCAGGGCTTCCAGCCAGGGTGTCCTGGGCTGGTACTGTGCGGGATCTTTTTGACAACTGTCGAGTGCTGCGCGCCATACCTGTGTTACCCGCCTGACGTAGGCCGGACTGCGCTGGCGCCCTTCGATTTTGATCGCCGCGATACCGATGGCTTGCAGTTCCGGCAACAGGGCCAGTGTATTCAGGCTGGTGGGTTCCTCGATGGCATAGTAGGTATTGCCGCTGACGTTAAAGCGGCCCTTGCACAGGGTTGGGTAGGCCGCCGGTTCGTTATGGCGGTAACAATCGATGAGGATATCGTTCAGCCGGGATTCCATGCCGTTTGGCGTATCGATCCAGCGCACCGCGGAGGCCGGTGAGCAGGCCCCGAAGGTATTGGGCGACTGGCCGGTGGCATAGGAAGACAACAGGCAGCGCCCTTCCACCATCACGCACAGGCTGCCAAAACCGAAGACTTCCAGCGGAACCGGGCTGTGTTCGGCCACCTGCCGGACCTGTTTCAGTGACAGGACACGCGGCACGACGACACGTCGGATACCAAAGTTATCGTGATAGAAGCGGATCGCCTCCGGGTTGGTCGCGGAAGCCTGTACGGACAGGTGCAGGCGCAGGTCCGGCCAGCGTCTGGCGGCGTAGTCCATGACCCCGATATCAGCCAGGATCAGGGCATCAGCATCAAGAGAGGCGGCGAGGTCTACCGAGTGTTGCCAGCGTTCCCAGCCGGATGCCTGTGCGTAGGTATTGATGGCGACAAAAACCTTCACGCCACGCCGGTGGGCATAGTCAATGCCTTCCCGGGAACGTTTTTCATTGAAGTTAAGACCGGCGAAGTGCCGTGCATTGGTGTCGTCGCGAAAACCAATGTAGACCGCATCGGCGCCATGATCGACAGCGGTCTTCAGGGCGGGGAGGTTGCCGGCCGGGCAGACCAGTTCCATCTTTGTGTGTGTTTCCGGCATCAGTTTAGTGTTCCCGGGGTGTGTGTCCGGGGCGTGATCATCCGGCGCTGGTGAAGTTCCGCGGTCAGGCGGTTGAGTACGCGCCACTTCCAGGAACACCAGGTTGGCGCAAGGAGCAGTTGACTCGAAGCGGTTCCCGTCACCCGGTGATAGATAACCTCGGGAGGCGTCAACAGGATCAAATCGGCAGCGATGGAAATATAGGTATCCAGTGGCAATGCTGTGTATTCACCGCGTCGCCACTGATTGGCGAGCATCGTGCCTTTTACCACATGCAGGGGGTGCAGTTTCAGGCCTTGCACGCCGTGTTCAAGCACACGTTCCAGTGTGGTGAGGCAGTCGGAACGGCGTTCGCCAGGCAGGCCGACAATCAGGTGTGTACAGACCTGCAGACCACGCAGGTGGGCGCGGCGTACCGCGCTTCGGTATTCCCCGAACCCATGACCGCGGTTGACGCGTTCAAGCGTTTTGTCACTGGCCGATTGCAGGCCCAGCTCCAGCCAGACTTCGTAACCCCTGCGCTGGTAGGACGCAAGCAGGTCCAGGACCGGGTCCGGCACACAGTCGGGCCGGGTTCCCACCGAAAGCCCGATAATATCCGGGTCTGCCAGCGCCTGGTCATAGAGCTTTTCCAGTGCCCGGACATCGTCGTAGGTGTTGGTGTAGGCCTGAAAGTAGGCGATGTATTTGCGCGCCCCGGTGCGCTTGCGAACCACGCGCCGCCCGGCGTCGATCTGTTGGTGAATCGCGGCGGGGTCGCGACCATTGGGGCTGAAGGAGACGTTGTTACAAAACGTACAGCCACCGCGACCCTTGCTGCCATCGCGGTTGGGGCAGGTGAAGCTCGCATTCAGTGCGAGCTTGTGTACACGCTCACCGTAGCGTTTCAGCATGGCCTGGCCAAAGGTGTTGACGTAATCGGACAGGATCATGTGTTCGGCTTACCGGGTGACAGTCAGGAAGCGGTCATTCTATCGGTTGTGCCGGACGACAGAATTTGATCCAGATCAACGAAGTCAGGAATGCCGGGATTCCATGGCATTTACGCAGGATTTTGTCAGGCGAAACGGGCGGGGGCTTGCATCCTGAAAAAGCCTGTATATACTTCCAGTAACTGGATAAAACCACAGCAGGTGAAAAAATGGATGACCTGACACCCCGGCAAGCCGAGATTTTGACGCTGATACATGACTGTATCTACGATGAGGGTTATCCCCCCACCCGGGCCGAAATTGCCAAAGCATTCGGTTTCCGCTCTGCCAATGCGGCGGAAGAGCATTTGCGGGCGCTGGAGCGCAAGGGGTATATCGAACTGTTGGCTGGCTCATCACGCGGTATTCGCCTGCTCGAAGAGGTTGAGGAAGAGGAAGGCATCCCGGTAGTCGGGCGTGTAGCCGCAGGTGAGCCGATCCTGGCCGAGGAACACGTTGAGGATTATTACCCGGTTGATCCTGCCCTGTTTCATCCGCGCGCCCATTACCTGTTACGGGTGAAGGGTATGAGTATGCGGGATATCGGTATCATGGATGGTGATTTGCTGGCGGTTCACCGTACCCGCCAGGCGGAGAATGGCCAGGTGGTGGTAGCGCGGCTGGATGACGAGGTGACTGTCAAACGCTTCCGCAAGCGCGGCTCGATCGTCTACCTGATGCCCGAAAATGAAGAATTCGAGCCGATTCGTGTTGATCTGCGAGAACAATCCCTGGAAATCGAAGGGCTGGGAGTCGGTATACTGCGTAACCAGTCATTATGAACCCCGGCGATTTATGACGGTAATCATCCGTATCGAACAAACCCTGCTGGAGACACGGAGTGACCAATCGGGATAAAGTTATCAGGCCATCCGCCGGGCTGCTCCTCTGGCTCCTTATCTTCTTTTCGGCACTGCTCTGGTCTGTCATCAACCCAAAGGACATGTCGACCTGGGCGCTTGAAGTCGCACCGGCGGTGATCGGTTTTGTAGTGCTTGCAGTGACCTATCGCACCTTCCGGCTGACGTCGCTGGTCTACATTCTGATCCTGTTACACAGTATTATTCTGATGGTCGGTGGTCACTATACCTACGCAGAAGTCCCGCTGTTTGATACCTTGCGGGAGGTCTTTGACCTCGGCCGCAATGATTACGACAAGCTTGGGCATTTTGCGCAGGGCTTTGTGCCGGCGATGATTGCGCGCGAACTGCTTGTGCGTAAGCAGGTGATTAACGGTGTTGCCTGGCGAAATTTCTTTATCGTCTGTTTCTGTCTTGCATTCAGTGCTTTTTATGAGTTGGTAGAGTGGTTCGTGGCCGAGTTAAGTGGCAACGGCGCAGAAGCGTTCCTTGGAACACAGGGCTATGTGTGGGATACCCAGTCAGATATGCTGTTTGCGCTGATCGGGGCGCTGGTGGCGTTGGCGCTGTTGCCGCGGGTGCATGACCGGCAACTGAGGGCCCTGTGGAGTCCCCCATTGCACTGATGGTCTGTTAGGGACCCACTCTGATCTAGCCGGCCTCACCACGACGAACCGCATCCTTGTACTGCCGGTAGTGTGCCAGCATCACCTGCCAGACCTGTCC
>Ga0256829_1001743_pt1 | contig 17278 bp, 14 predicted proteins | sample 131447metaG_FD_185979 | JGI IMG/M metagenome (GOLD analysis project Ga0256829, IMG submission 185979) | Hydrothermal vent microbial communities from Lau Basin, Pacific Ocean - 131-447 | ecosystem: Environmental > Aquatic > Marine > Hydrothermal vents | place: Pacific Ocean: Lau Basin | collected...
CTTATTTAGAACAACTAAATGGCGCTCATACCGCCTGACTGGGAGCGAAAATAGTCTCCAGCAGAAGTATCAGAATTAGTGTTAACAGGCCCTAGGGTGTGTACCAATCCGGTGAGGTATAGGCGCCGTTCCTGAATGGTAACGAGGCCCTTGTGTGGCGTCTCCATGCCCGGCGCTGTGGCATCCAGTTGCGAGTGGTGGATGGTGGAAATTTGCAGAACTCGAACGCAATACACCGACCGATGCGCGCGATCAAATTCCTGGTCCTCCCGAACGGTGACCAGTTCTACCGCGCCGATGGTGTTGGTGGTGACGCCGGTTCTCTGATTGATACTGTTGCCAATGGCGAGGAGTTTGCCGTTGCTGCTGAGTTGACGGTCACCGGCCTTGTTTACGATCTTTTTCTAGGGGGCCTTGAGGGGCGCTGAGAGTATCCGAGTGTTTTCATTTATGCGGAGTCGGAACAAAAGTAATGGGAGATGGTGAGATAGCGCTCTCGGATATGCTCGATCAGCAGCTTCACTTTGGTGGGTAATTGTCGAGTGAATGGATACACGGCGTAGACTCCGAGTCTCTTGCCCACCAGTTGTGGAAATATATCCACCAGCTGGCCGTCGCGGATATCGTGGTACACCAGGCAGCGCGGTACATAGGCAATACCATGGCCGCCCAATGCCGCTTTGCGCAGGGCGGTAGCATTATCAGTGGCGAAATTACCCGCTACTTTCAAAATGTAATTGCCTTCGTCACCTTTGAATTCCCAGTCGCTGGCACCGGTGGTTTGGTAGGCGTACTGCAGGCAATTGTGGCGAGTGAGGTCCTGCGGTTGAAGCGGTTTACCGTGCCGCGCGATATAGGACGGTGATGCACACACGACCCACTGCGAATCCAGAATATGGCGTGCGATCAAGCTGGAATCTTCCAGATAACCGGTGCGAATCACCAGATCGTAGCCGCCGGCAACCAGATCGATAAAGCGATTGTCCAGAGACATATCCACGGTGAGCCCGGGGTGGCGATTGCAAAACTCGGCAACAGCGTCGGCGAGAATCAAGTCGCCTGAAATAGTGGGCACCGACATCTTGATATGACCGCTGACGTTTTCGCCCAGGCCCGCGATGGTATCCATAGCTTCCTGCGTCGCTTGCTGAACATTTCTGGCGTTGTGGAGCAGGGCCCTGCCGGCCTCGGTCAGCGTCAATTTGCGCGTTGTGCGAAACAGCAGCTGCGCCCCGATTTCTGCTTCAAGTCGCGCTATTCTCTTACTGACGACTGAATTTGTCAGATTGTTCTCCTCAGCTACTTTGCTGAAGCTGCCCAGTTCCGTGACCTGGGAAAAGAGGATGAGGTCGTCTGCACGCATTGGATTGTGTCATTTTTGGAAATAATGAATTTCATTATTTCTCTGTAAGAAGCAAAAATAAAGGGGTAGATTTCTACTGCACCAACCGCCCTGCGCACGATTGAATCGCGCAGGCGGGAATGACTGAGCTGCTAACCCGAGAAGTATAAATATGATAATTTCAGCATCCACCGATTATCGCGCTGCCGCGAAGGCCAAATTGCCTCCTTTCTTGTTCCACTATATCGACGGTGGCTCCTATGGCGAGCGCACCTTACAGCGCAATGTGGATGATCTGGGAGAAGTGGCTCTGCGTCAGCGAGTTCTGAAAAATATGGCGGATTTGAGCCTGGAAACGGAGCTGTTCGGAGAAAAACTGGCAATGCCCATGGCGCTGGCTCCAGTGGGATTGACTGGCATGTACGCGCGCCGCGGCGAAGTACAAGCGGCTCAGGCGGCGGCCAACAAAGGCATTCCTTTTACGCTATCTACCGTGTCGGTTTGTCCGATAGAAGAAGTGGTGCCAGCCATTGAACGGCCCATGTGGTTTCAGTTGTATGTGCTCAAAGACCGCGGCTTTATGAAAAACGTCTTGGAGCGAGCCAGGGCGGCAGGTGTCACGACTCTGGTGTTTACCGTGGATATGCCTGTGCCGGGAGCGCGCTATCGCGATATGCACTCGGGAATGAGTGGCCCCAATGCGGCGGCCCGCCGCATTTTTCAGGCCATGCGTCATCCCTCCTGGGCGCTGGATGTCGGGATTCTGGGGCGTCCTCACGATCTGGGTAATATCTCTACCTATCGAGGTTCAAAAATCGAGTTGGAAGACTATATCGGTTGGTTGGGGGATAACTTTGATCCCACAATTTCCTGGAAGGATCTGGAGTGGATACGAGATTTCTGGGATGGCCCGATGGTGATCAAAGGCATTCTAGATGAGGAGGATGCCCGAGACGCAGTGCGTTTTGGTGCCGATGGTATCGTGGTATCAAATCACGGTGGTCGTCAGTTGGATGGCGTGCTCTCTACGGCCAAAGCTCTGCCGTCGATTGCGGATGCGGTTAAAGGAGACCTCAAAATACTGGTGGATTCGGGCATTCGCACGGGGCTGGATGTCGTGAAAATGATTGCTCTCGGTGCCGACTGCACATTATTGGGCCGCTCTTTTGTCTACGCGCTGGCGGCTCAGGGTAAAGCGGGCGTGGAGAATCTTTTGGATCTGTACGACAAGGAAATGCGCGTCGCCATGACCTTGACCGGTGCTAAAAGCATCTCGGAGCTGTCACGCGATTCCCTAATTTCATCCGCGTTCTGATTCGATTGAGAGGCGGACGATGGCGACGATTCTCACCAGCGATATTTATCAAGAGTTGGAAACAATACTGGCTGCGCGGATCGACCGAGAGCGTATTGTTACCCAAGAGGCTAAACGCCTGGCTTACGGAACCGATGCCAGTTTCTATCGCCTGATTCCAAAAATTGTGTTGCGCTTGAAAGATCTCGATGAGGTGATTTTTGTGCTGCAACGCTGTCGCGCGCTCGGAGTGCATTGTACCTTTCGCGCCGCGGGCACCAGTCTATCTGGCCAGGCCTTGTCAGATTCGGTGTTGATTACTCTGACCGATGATTGGCGCGGTCATCGTATTGTCGACCGTGGCGAAAAGATTGTGTTGCAGCCCGGAGTGGTTGGCGCCGACGCTAACCGATACCTGGCACCCTATCAGCGAAAAATCGGCCCCGATCCGGCCTCCATAAATACATGCAAAATCGGCGGCATAGCGGCCAACAATGCCAGTGGTATGTGCTGCGGCACCGCACAGAATTCCTATCGCACTGTGGACAGTATGAAGATAGTTTTCAGCGATGGGGCTGTGCTCGATACGGGCGATGTTAAAAGCGTGTCGATGTTCGAAGAGTCTCATCGAGAGCTGATCGCCGGGGTTCAAAAACTCTGTGATGAAACCAGAGAAAACACTGCGCTAACGGAAAAAATTCGCCACAAATACCGCCTCAAAAATACCACTGGCTATGCACTCAATGCGCTGGTGGATTATCAGGACCCCATTGAAGTCATCGAACACCTGATGATTGGTTCAGAGGGCACTCTGGGTTTTATCGCGGAGATTACCTACAACACCGTTGTTGAGCATTCCCACAAAGCATCGTCATTGCTGGTGTTTTCCAATATTGAAGAAGCCAGCCGCGCGGTGACGGCGCTATCTAAAATGCCCGTGGCTGCGGTTGAGTTAATGGACGGGCGCGCGCTGAGATCTGTGGCGGACAAAGCGGGGATGCCGGAATTTATAGGCAATCTGGATCTTGAGGCCGCAGCTATTTTGATCGAGTCTCACGCCGACAATGAGCAACAACTGGAGAGCCAGTGTCAGTCCATTATGGCGGCGCTCGTTGAATTTACGATTGCGGAATCGGTGGCTTTTACCAGTGATGCCAGCACCGTCGCAACCCTGTGGGGGATTCGCAAGGGTATGTTCCCCGCAGTAGGCGCAGTGCGCGACGTGGGTACCACCGTCATTATTGAAGACGTGGCGTTTCCCGTCGACAAGCTTGCCGACGGCGTTCGCGAATTGCAGGAGCTGTTCGACAAATATGATTACAATGAAGCCATTATTTTTGGCCACGCTCTGGAAGGCAATCTGCACTTTGTTTTTACCCAGGGCTTCGACAGTCGCGACGAAGTAGAACGCTACGGCCATTTTATGGATGATGTTGCCGAACTGGTAGCCGTGAAGTATCAGGGCTCTCTAAAAGCCGAGCACGGTACCGGTCGCAACATGGCTCCCTATGTAGAACTCGAGTGGGGCAAGGCCGGCTATGCCTTGATGCAGCAGATCAAGACTTTGTTTGATCCCGAGGGTTTGCTCAACCCTGGTGTCATTATCAATGACAGTCCCGTGGCGCATATCAGAAATTTGAAACCTATGCCGGCAGCAGATCCTCTGGTGGATCGTTGTATTGAATGCGGTTTTTGCGAGCCCGTATGCCCATCGCGCAGTCTGAGCCTGTCACCTCGCCAACGCATTGTTTTGTACCGAGAGCTGCAGCGTCGCCGTCGAGCGGGGGAGGATCAGTATGCCACTGAGCTGGAACGCGTGTTTGACTATCAGGGCGTCGATACATGTGCGGCCACAGGATTATGCGCCCAACGTTGTCCCGTTGGTATCAATACGGGTGACTTGGTAAAACAGTTGCGCACAGAGAAGTACAAAAAGTACCAGGGGATTGCCCGCTGGACCGCTGATCACTTCGGTGTGACCACACAGATCGCCCGTGCGGGATTGTCGGCCAATCAAATGGCCTGTCAATTGATTGGCAAAAGCTCGGTGGGCAAGCTCACCAATGGCATGCGTTCGCTTACCAAAGGTGCGACGCCGGTTTGGATGGCGGAATATCCCAGGGCCAATCATCACGATATTTCGAAGTTGCACACTGACAACCCAGTACACGACAAAACAGTCGTCTATATGCCGTCTTGCGCCAGTCGAGTGATGGGGCAGCAAGTGGATACTCCGGATCAACGTTCACTCACAGAAGTCACCTTATCGCTGTTGAGCAAAGCGGGTTTTGAGGTGATTGTTCCCGAGCAGCTGAAATTGCAGTGCTGTGGCATGCCTTATGACAGCAAAGGCATGAAGGATTTGGCCAATCACAAGGCGCAACAGTTGCAAACCGTTTTGTGGCAAGCCAGTCGCCAGGGACAGTACCCGGTGTTAATGGATACCAGCCCCTGTGCCAAACTCAGTCGCGAACAAATGGACAGGCCTTTGGAGATTCTCGAGCCAACAGGGTTTGTAAGAAAGTACCTGTTGCAGCACTTGGATATTGATCCGCTCGAGGAAACCGTGATGTTGCACGTGACCTGCAGTGCAAGACGCATGGGGCTGGAGAACGACATGCTGCAACTGGCACAAGCTTGCGCCAAAAAGGTTGTAGTGCCTGAACATATTCAATGTTGCGGATGGGCGGGGGACAAAGGCTTTTTTACGCCGGAGCTTAATGATGCCGCGCTGCAGCCTCTGAAGGATCAAGTGCCCACCGACTGCAAACGCGGTTTTAGTAATAGTCGAACTTGCGAGATTGGTTTGTCACACCACAGCGGTGTGCCCTATCAGTCGATCTTGTATTTGGTGGATGAGGCCGCTCGTGGTCCCAAACCGACATCTGAATAATTAGCGTGCTGTTTGGATTTACCCCAAGAACAAACCCTCATCGGCTTTAACTTCCTCAATCACCATATAAGTGTGCGTCTGGGCGACACCGGGTAAGTCCACCAGTCGGTCCTTATAATTATCAAAAACATCGCCGGTGGTGCGATCCAGTGTGACTTGAATAAAGGCCGACATGCTCTGCCCCAGTTTCGAAACGTTGAGCTTGGCGCTATGGCCTTCAATATAGCCTTCTTTTTGCAGTTCAATGAGAATGGCGATATCAATTTTGTCCAGAGTTCGCATGATTGTTCCAAAAGTATAATATCCTGGGTTGCCATCGTTGTGGTGAGTTTGCTCACCACCAGGCGGACTGTCCAGAAATCCATATCGCTGCAGTGAGCGCAATGGTAAGGTGGTGTCGATTTTCATTGTGAACAGGGATGTAGGGAGAAGAGTTAATGTTGTTCAAGTGCACTCCGGTTGAATTGGATTTTATTGCCGTGGCACCGTTGAGTTTTGAAAACAGCGTGGAAGTGGACGCTTCTGCCGAAGCCGTCTTCGACATATTGGCGGATGTGAATTCATGGCCGCGCTGGTTTTCCGGAATGACCAAGGTGGTGTGGAATGGCAAGGCGAAAGGCGGCGTTGGTGCTCAGCGCACCATTAGCTTAATGGGACTGGTCAAAGTAAAAGAGACCTTTCTGGAATGGCAGCCGGGTAAACGTTTCTGTTTTCGTTTTGAAAGACAGAATGCACTGCTGGCGCGGGCAGCTGTCGAAGATATCCATTTGACGGATTTGGACGATGGCCGCTGTAGGGTGGACTACAACGTATATATGGAACTGCCCAGACCACTATCGCCATTGGCTTTGTTGCTCAAACCCGTGCTCGGGACAATCTTCAAACGTGGTGCTGAAGGTCTGAAGGCTTATGTGCGGCGATGAAGCACTGCGTTGAACTGGTGGAGTTGAGATCGAAATACTAAAGAGCGAGTCGTTATAGTGATCGGACTTGGCCGAAATTCATAGGCTATTGGCCGATATTACAATGTTGTTTGAATAGACCATGACATACAGTGTGGTTCTGTAAAAATGCCCGCAGAGGCAACAATAATAAAATGCCCATAGTGGCAATTCTAAGGTGATGTGTAGCGATGTTCTTTGGTCTGTCAAAACTGCTGCTGGTAGTTGTCTATCTTGCGGCGCCCCTGTCTTTCTTCCTCGAGCCTTTAGCTCCCTATTCTGAAACGCTGCTTATGGTCGTAGCCATACTCGTTGTGGTGCACGGCCTTGAGATTGCGATGCTTAAAAAGCGCTTGCAGTTGCTGCCTGGCAGCGGGGCTACCCATGTGGTTCAGACCTTGATGTTTGGCTTTTTGTATTGGTTGCCCTTGTTTAAAAAGCACGGCGTGTAGTGACCAATTTGATGGGTTTGTGCGTGTCTTTTTATGACCAATAAAAGGTCTCTGGTCAAAACTCTGGGGCTCTTGCAGAGCAGTTGTTGAAAACTGCTCAGGGCGCATGTCCATATCAGACATTTTGGAACTTGGGGGCCTGTTCCTGTCGCTATAGGGCTAGCGAGTGTGGCGCGAAATCACTACACTTGAGCGTTCGAAAATGACTGGCCGGACACACAGCACTGTCAGTCAACTATTCCTTGATCAATTTAACAATAAGAGTGGAGAGAGGTTATGGGAGAAGTGGTTAAGTCCCCCTTGGAAATGTTCTATCAGTGGGAACAGGAAACGCCCGATAAGGTATTTCTGCGTCAGCCCAAAAATCTGGAGTGGACCGAGTACACCTGGTCAGAAGTGGCCGATCAAGTGCGCCGCATTGCCTCTTTTCTGAAGAGCAAAAACTATCCGGCCGGCAGCCGCATTGCCATCTGGTCTGCCAACAGCAAAGACTGGCCGATTGTCGACCTGGCGATTATGTTGAGTGGCCACATCAGTGTGCCTATCTACCCCGGTCAGGACGTTGCCTCTGCTAACTATATTTTTGATCACAGTGAAGCCCAGCTGGTGTTTGCTGGCGTCTTTGATCAGGCAGCCAACATTAAGGATGCACTGGTTGATGGTATGGAAGTGGTGGGAATGCTGGGCTGCAGCGTTGAAACCTCAACCACTATCGAAGATATCTGCAAGGAATATGAGCCGTTCACTGAATCTCCCATTCCCGATCCCGAAGCCATCTTTACCATTATCTATACCTCCGGAACTACCGGTAACCCTAAGGGTGTGATGCACATGTATCAGACCCCGGGCCATGTTGTACCCGGTATCACTGAGGCCTTCGGTATGAATGAAGAGGTGAGTCGCCTGTTTTCGTTTCTGCCTTTGTCCCATGCGGCAGAGCGTATTGTTGTTGAGCTCAGTGGTATCTACAGTAACTCGTGTATTTCCTTCTCTGAGGGGCTGGAAACCTTTGGCGATGAAATTCGCTCTGTACAGCCGACGTTCTTCTTTGCCGTTCCACGCCTGTGGGTGAAGTTCAAAGAGGGTGTCGACGCTCTGATCCCCGCGGAAGCTCAAGCACAGCTGACACCGGAGCAGAAAAAAGGCATTGCTATGCAGCTTGGCTTGGCCGAGGCGCGTAAGATTATGACCGGCTCGGCGCCTTGTCCGAAAGACGTGCAGAACTGGTTCCTGGATATGGGTATTGCACTGCGTGATGCCTACGGCATGACCGAGAACTTTGTTCACGGTGTTGGATGGTTCCACAACGATCAGCCTGAGGCTGGCTGTGTCGGACGGCCTATGGACGATACAGTGCAGGTACGAATTTCAGACGCCGGTGAAATTCAGTTCAAGAGCCCGGGATTGATGAAGGGTTACTACCTGAACCCCGAGAAAACGGCCGAAGTATTTGATGATGGCTGGTACTGCACCGGTGATTCAGGCAAGTTTGATGAAAACGGCAACCTGTGGGTGACTGGTCGAGTGTCAGAGGTATTCAAAACCTCCAAGGGTAAATTTATTGTACCTATGAAACTTGAGCACCATTTCAGCCGCAGCGACAACTTGGCGCAGTTCTGCATTATGGGCCACGGTCACGATCAGCCCATGTTGCTGGCGACTTTGTCTGAAACCGGTAAGACCTTGGATGAAGAGACTCTGAAAGCAGAGATGGGTCAGCTTCTGGATGAGATCAACGGCGAGCTGCCACCTTGGGAGAAGATCCAGTTTATCGGAATTACCCCAGAGTGGACGATTGAAAACGCGCTGTTGACGCCGACTATGAAGATCAAGCGTAAACATATCGAAGACACCTATCGCCCGCAGTTTGAATCCAAGCTGGGTAAAGAAAAGGTAGCGGTGCTGAATTAAGCGCTGCAACTGCTCGGTATCTAAAGGAGGGCTTGCCCTCCTTTTTATTACCAGGGACGGTATGTATATCGCGAGAGGCAGGATGCCGGTAGCGATTATTACCAGGGATGGCATGGCAGATATTTGCGCGGCAATTGCTCCTGCATTGCTCTAGCACCTACATCCCTGTAGGCGTCCTGCAGTATCAGCACTTCCGCCATCCTTGGCGGTCGTATGTCGCGAGAGGCAGGACGCCGGTAGCGATGGATTGAAAATATGCCTGGAGGCGGTAAATGACGAACGCGTATGAAAAATCTCCCACTCTGCCACAGCGCATGAGTCGACTGTTGTGGCGTCGTGCTGCAAAGAAACCACTGTCGGAGCGCGGCATGGTAGCGACTCAGGAACAGATCGTGCGGATGATGGATTTGACGCCGCCACTGGCTAAGCAGAAGCCGCAGAAAGCACGTAAGACCTACCTCTTGTTGGACAAGTTGTTTGGGTGCAATGAAGTGCAGTTGGCTGATGTCGCCGACTACGCGGTGAGTACCGATGCCGACGATATGTTGGTGCGGGTCTATACCCCAGAGGCGGCCCAGGCGTGCGACGACAGTCCTTGCCTGGTGTACTTTCATGGTGGCGGTGTGGTGATTGGCGATCTGAATACCCATGACAAGTTTTGTCGTGTGGTGGCCGAGCAATCGGGATTTGTTGTGGTGAGCGTGGATTATCGTCTGTCGCCCGAGGTGCAGTTTCCCGTGCCTGTTGAAGACGCCATTCGTGGTTGGAATTGGGTGTGTGAGAATGCCGAAGGTCTGGGTATCGATCTGAATCGCACTGGCGTTGGTGGTGACAGTGCCGGTGGCTATATGGCGGTCTCTGTGTGTCACCAGGCCAAGCAGGTTTCTCTCGCGGTAGCGCCGTTGCGCATGCCAGCTTTTCAGTGGTTGATTTACCCAATGCTGGACTGTCGGTTGGAGACAGAATCCACCAAGCGTTGTACCGAGCGCATGGCGCTAACGCGTGAAACCATGGCGTACTTTTTTGATCATTACTTGCCGGCTAGTGTGGATCGTGCTGATCCGGTGGTAAGTCCTGCATTGGCTGATGATCTCTCTGGCTTGCCCAAAGCTTATCTGAGTACTGCGGGTTTTGATCCGCTTGAAGACGAGGGGCGCGCCTACGCGGAGGCGTTCCAGCGTCAGGGTGGGGATATAACCACAGAGCATTTCCCGGATGTGATGCACGGCTTTATCGGTTTTACGGGTATCTGCCCAACCTCGGCGGGCTATGTTTCAAGCATGGTGCAAAAATTGGTTAAGTTGGCTTAGTGTGTTGGCTGACATGGCCGAAATAGAATAAGATCTGGCAATAAAAGCACAATAAGTCAGAGTATGTCTGAGTATTCCTCGCTACCAATTTGGATGGATGCCGCCATGGTGTTGCTGAAAGCGCACGCCAAGGGTGAGGCTTTGTCATTCCCCAGCGAAGACTTTCTTTTGGAATCGGGAAAGCCTGGGCGTATCGATGTCGAGGTGATTGGTGAGGCTTGGCGTCAAGTGGCTCGGGCGGCAAATGATCCCGCCATTGGTATACGTGCAGTACAAGATTATTTTCAGCCCGCCAGTTGGCGCTCCGTGGGTTTGGCCATGCTCTGCAGCTCTTCTGTCCGTGAGGCACTGGAGCGCTTGGAGCGCTATAACGGCTTTCTTACGGATGCAGGCGAGATTCGTCTGATCGAAGGCGATGGCTATCTCGAATACGAAATGCAGATGTCGCTGTCTCCCGAGTTGATAGGTTACGAAGTCACAGACTTCGGTGGCGCGGCCATTCTAAAAATGCTGCGTATGATCTACCCCGGCCCGTTGATGCCTTCCAATGTTTATCTGACTCGCCCCGAGCCGGAAGATATCACGCCCTATATCAGCTACTTCGGCGAGGGCGTAACTTTTGCGCACAGCAAGCTGGGTTTTCGCTTTACAACCGAGCAGGTTGATACGCCGTCGCTGGCGCCTAACAGCGAGCTGGCGGGAATTCAGGATCGTCTCACCGACGACTATATGGCGCGACTGAAAAACGACTCCGTCAGCCTCAAGGCGAAAAAGACCATTATTTCCATGCTTCCCAGTGGTGAGGTTACCGCCGTTGAAGTCGCCGACAAGTTGAATATGAGCGTGCGCAACTTGCAGCGAAAACTCAACGCCGAAGACACCAGTTTTAAGGATCTTCTGGAAGAAGTGCGCTGTGCCCTGGTGGTGGAATACTTGATGGACTCCAGCCACTCCATGAACGAAATCGCCTATTTGCTGGGTTTTTCCGATCACAGTAACTTTGCCCGCGCCTTCCGTCGCTGGTTCAATATGTCGCCTTCCGAAAAGCGTCAGGAGCTGCTGGCCGGATAGTTTGGTGTTCGTCGTCGTTATTCCTGCGAAAGCAGGAATCTCAGGTTTCTGGCCGTCCCCGCTATTTTCCCTTCTGTCGGTATTTAACTGTCGTATAGCAATCAGTTTTCAGGTTGTCAGAATAATAGATATCTTGCAGTTTCCCTTGATGCTGGTACCCTGCGCAGCGGAGTTGGTCAGGCAGTCGCTGCCCCCTTGTTTTGGCAAGTGGGGGAGAGGAAAGTCCGGGCTCCATAGGGTAGAACGCCAGGTAACGCCTGGGGCGCGCGAGCGTACGGAAAGTGCAGCAGAGAGCAGACCGCCGATGGCCTTTCTTCGGAAAGTGCACAGGTAAGGGTGAAAGGGTGCGGTAAGAGCGCACCGCGTGACTGGTAACAGTTCACGGCACGGTAAACCCCGTTCGGAGCAAGACCAAATAGGCCTCCTTTAGGTGTGACCCGCACCGGAGGCGGGTAGGTTGCTTGAGCCATGGAGTGATCCATGGCCTAGACGAATGATTGTCCACGACAGAACCCGGCTTATCGACCAACTTCCTTCAAATTCCACACTGCTAAGATGACTGAAATCTTGGCAGTTCTAATAGCATTCGGTAGCGCCGGGTTCTGTCGTGGACAGAGCCCTCTCCGCTCTTTATAAAAGCCTCGCGGCTTATCGATAAACTTCTTCAAATGCCATACTTCTAAGGTGACTGAAGTCTTGGGGGGCTATTGCATCAGTAGCGCTGATCGCTGTCAAAATCCCCGTCATTGCGAGGCGCAGCCGAAGCAATCTCCTTGGTGTGGCAGGTTCTGCAAGAGGTTGCTTCGGCTGCGCCTCGCAATGACGTTAGTTTCTTTCGATATCTCGAAAATCTTTGCTGCCTTTAAAAATCCATATTTTTAGTGTGGAATACGTGCATTCCAACTATTAGCTTCTACACTGAGCTTACCAGGCCCGTTAAGAGGCCGAAGGATTGGGCCTCCGTAGAGCCCAAAAGGCGAATGCCTTTAGATATTTTAAAAGGAATTGGGCTGTGGGCAGATCGGTTCTGTTGAAAATTGCGATCGGAGGGTCGCTGTTGGGGCTGTTTGTGGTTGCCAGTTGGGCGCTGGTGGATACAGGTATCCATAAGACAGCCGACTATGAGTTTTGCACCAGTTGCCACTCACATGCGCCTATTGGCACGTCATACCGTGCCGACCTTCACGGAGGCAATAATGCATCCGGTTGGCGGGCCACCTGCAGTCAATGCCATATTCCGCATGACAATTCTCTGCATTATATGTGGGTCAAGGGATTGCATGGTGTGATCGATCCCACCATGGAGTTGTTGAAGGACCCCTACGATATTAATTGGCACGCGAATAGGCAGCGTCGCGAGGAGTACGTTTACGACTCAGGCTGCCTAAGTTGTCATAAATTTATTCAAGAAACTTCCTTGGCCAGTGGCAAAGCGTTTTTGCCGCACCGAAAGTACTTTTCAAAAACCGACGATTCTCTGAGTTGTGTGGGCTGTCACGAGCACGTGGGTCACGCAAATCTTGGGGCGCACCTGCAACAACATGGATGGGAGTTATCCGATGAATAAGAAACTGTTAGGAATTGTGGGATTAATTCTCTGGGGCTTTTGCGCCTCGGTATCGGCCAGTGGCGTTGCGGCCAATGTCAAAACCCTGAAGATGGAGCGAGATATCAGTGACATAGGTCAGGAGTGCATCAGCTGTCATCAGGTCAAGAGCCCAGGGCAGGTGGCGGACTGGAAATTGAGTCGCCATGCTCATGCGGGTGTTTCCTGTATTGATTGTCACGCAGTGCCGGAAGATTCCCCAATGGCGACCCAGCATGAAACTCTGGTAGGCACCGATGTATTCGTCAGCCCGTTGGTATCGCCTGCCGTGTGTGGTCGCTGTCATGTGGATGCCAAAAAGCAGTTCGACAACAGCGGTCATTTCCGCTCATATCATCAGATTATTCCCAAGGATAACCTGCATGCGCTGACCAATGTTCACGAGGGGCAGGGGCATCCCGAGTTTCAGGGGGCGCCGAATGAAACGGGATGTATGCAGTGTCACGGTACCCAGATTGAGTTGGATGAAAATGGCAGGCCCACCAAGGAAACCTGGCCCAACAATGGAATGGGTAATATCTATCCTGACGGCGCCACAGGAAACTGTACCGCTTGCCACAGTCGCCACAAATTCGATATTGCCGAAGCGCGCAAACCCAACGCCTGTGCCTCGTGTCACTTGGGGCCGGATCATCCCAATATCGAGATTTTTAATAACTCCAAGCACGGTCATGTATTCAATACCAATGGCAGTGAGTGGAAATGGGATTCTCCTCCGGACGCTTGGGAGCCGGGTGATTATCGCGCGCCCACCTGTGCCACATGTCACATGAGTGGCATTGGCGAGTTGAAAGTGACTCACAATGTGAGCGAGCGTCTGTATTGGAATCTCTGGGCCAAGGAATCGAAAGTGCGCGGTTCAACGGACGTGTTGAGTCCTTTGCTGGGCGATGGTCCTGAAGGGCGCAAGAAAATGGAAGCTGTTTGCAACAACTGCCATACGCCAACTCACACCAAAAACTTTTTTGCGCAGGGTGATAAGGCAGTCAATCTCTACAATGAAGGCTACTACAAGCCGGCTACGGCGATGTTGAAAGAGTTGAAGGAGAAAAAACTACTCAAAGAAAACCCCTGGGCCGATGAGTTTCAGATCACCTATTACTACCTCTGGCATCATCAAGGGCGCCGTGCTCGTCAGGGCGCTATGATGGGGGCTGCGGATTACGCTCACTGGCACGGTTTCTTTGAATTGCAGCAGGATTTGTACAAGCTCGAACAGATCTACAATAAACGTATAGAAACCGGAAAAATAGAGGAGTAGGGAAGCTCTACAGATTGTCGATATCCAGCTTCAGTGCCTGTTTTTTCAGGTGCTGATAGCGCGGGTATTGTTCGTGTTCAATACTGAGTTCACGCAGTGCCAATAGGCCATCTTTGATTAGTTTGGCGGTTTCAGCGTTGTTCGATTCTTCGGTCTTAAATTTGTCCAAAGCAACTTGCACAATGTTCAAGCGCAGGCCGGGGTGGCGCGGAAACAGGTGGCTGGCTCGAATAAAAACTTCCAGTGCGTCGTCGTAGGCAGTTTTGTCGAAGAAATCGATACCCTGGCGATTGAGTTTGGATGCGATCTCTTTCCCCATTTGGCTGATAGGCTCATCGCACAGGGCATCAATGCGAATGGATAAGTCTTCGTGATGGGGATTGTTCTTGGCAATATTGGCCAGCAGCTCATTGGCTTCTTCGGCTTCATTGCAGGCGCGCATCGCCAGAGCTAACTCCAGCTCGGCGTAGGGGGCGGTCTGTTTACCGTCGATATGCAGCGTTTTAGCTTTTTCCAAATACTTTTGGGCTGTTGCCAGATCTCCCTGTCTTTGTGCCAGTCTGGCGCGTGCCGCCGCGGCCTGAATAATGATGCTGTGCCCCGAGTGCTTCTTTTCGGCGCGTTTCAGATACATGCTGCAGTCCTGTAGCTGGCGGGCTTTGGTGGCAGAATCTGAATCGTCCAGAATCAGTTCGTCGACAACGTCGAAATAATCCTGTGCCAAATGATGGCAGGAGTGTTCGCCGGTCTTAAGTGCTGCTTTGCGGGCTTTCAAACTGCGGCGTCGATCTTCGTTTTTTCTTGCCAGGGCTGCCAGGCGGCGCTGGCGCAGTACTGACTTGGGTGAGATGGAGACCGCTCGCTCCATGGCAGTCTGCGCTTTTTCAAATTCAGCCTGCTCTTCGTAGAGATCGGTGAGCAGATCGTGGGCTTCTACATAGCGTTCATCTTCATCGATGATGTGCATCAGCATGGTCTTGGCCTGATCGTGCTTTTTCAGTAACAGCAGGGTTTTGCCAAGCCCCAGTTGAGCCCAGACGGTCTGTTGTTTCTGCAAGGCGTTCTCGTAGAGTGTCTTGGTTTCGCCGAATCGCTTCATCTGCAGCAGCAGTTCGCCCTTGAGCTTGAGGTAGCTGCTGGGATACTTGCCTTTACCCCAGAGCTTTTCGTTACACAGTTCGATGGCCTGAATATAGTTTTGCTCATCGATGGCTTGTTTGATGGGTAGCAAATCTTCGTGACGCATAATAAAGCGCGTCAAACGCTGCTGCAGTAGTGCCTGGGTCACCGGCTTAGTCAGGTAGTCGTCGGGTTGAAACTCCAGCGCACCTAACACCATATCTCGAGACCGTTCAGCGGTGACCATGACAAACATGCTGGTGTTGCGCAGCAGCTTGCGAAAGCGAAGCTCTTCAAGCAGTTGCTGGCCATCCTGGCCTTCGCCCAGGTTGTAGTCGCACAGTAGCAGGTCGTAATGCTTTTCTTCGCACAGTTCGACGGCCTGTTGGCTGGTGGCGGCGGTATCGATTTTGTCCAGGCCAAAAGTATTAAGCATGTTCTTCAGGCTGGCACGAGCCTCGGGTAGATCTTCGACAATAAGGCAGCGCTTACTTTGGTAGAGTTTGATGATGTCGATGTGCTGCATGTGCTTAGGGAGGCCTTGGTTTTATTTTTATCGGTGCATTATAGCGTCGCAAGAGTCTATGAATAGTCGCTTTGCCCGCCGTTGACGGAAATTCTGAGGTGTTGGCCGACGCTAACGTCCCTATGGCTTGAAAGTTTTGATAAAGCGGTTATTCTTGGTTTTGTCATATATAGCGTATGTGTTATTGCTTCTTTATATATGTGCCCTTGTTTGTGTCTTCTTGGGGTGGTGTTTTCTCCACTTCTGCCACCTAGGCTTCTCCAGGGTGGTGTGCGGCCGGTGCTGGCTTGATTCCAAATTAGTTTACCCTGATTCAAACTTAAGAAACTACTTTAAGTTTAGTTTGTACTTCATTGTTTTCTATTGGTTTTGTTTTCTCTGTCTTTCGGATTCTTGCACGTTATCGACGAGTTTGGCGACGTTCCCCGCCAGTTAGCGCTTTTTTCCGTTTAAATCTCCTTGACTTTGATTGGTGCAGATTTATAGTTGCAGTGTGGGAAAAAGTGGATATATGTGGGTTTTTGTGGATTTGATGCACATGTTTCGGGGGGAAAGTGTACTTAGGTAGTCACTCAATCAGCATGGACGCCAAAGGGCGTATGGCTATACCGGCTCGCATTCGCGAAACGCTGGTGGATGCCTGTGCTGGAAAGATAGTGATTACTGCCAATCCTGAGACCCAGGGGGGAGAGCGTTGTTTGTGGATATATCCCGAGCCTGAGTGGCTGGAAATTTTGCCCAAAATACAGGCTCTTCCCACCTTTAATAAGAAGGCGCAGAGAACCCAGCGCCTGCTGATGGGGCATGCTACCCCGTTGGAGATGGATGGCAATGGCCGTGTGCTGGTGCCACCGACGTTACGCGAGTATGCGGCTCTGGATAAAAAATTGATGTTGATTGGTCAGGGAAACAAGTTGGAGCTCTGGAGCGAGGCTCGTTGGACCAGTTGGCTGGATGAGGCGGAAGACGATGATGAGATGCCGCCCGAAATGCTTACTCTGTCGCTGTAGGAGATTGCGAGGATGAGCGAAGCACATGTGACGGTCTTGTTGAGCGAGGCTGTCGAAGCGCTGGTTGTTGATGTTGAAGGCTTTTATGTTGACGGCACTTTCGGTCGTGGTGGTCACAGTCGTTTGTTGTTGCAGCACTTGGGTGCTGAGGGGCGCTTACTTGGCATTGATAAGGATCCGCTCGCTATTGCCGAGGGGTATTCACTAAAAGAGCAGGATGGGCGCTTTGATATTGCTCACGGTTCTTTTGCCCAGCTGCAAGAGTTTATGGCGGATCGCGATCTGCAAGGGAAAGTTGACGGCATCCTGGTTGATCTTGGCGTGTCGTCGCCTCAGCTCGATGAGGCCGAGCGTGGCTTTAGCTTCTTGCAGGACGGGCCTTTGGATATGCGCATGAATACCGAGTCGGGTATCAGTGCGGCGCAGTGGATAGCAGAGACGGATGAGGCGGATATCGCCCATGTGTTGAAAGTCTATGGTGAGGAGCGTTTTGCCCGACGCATGGCGTCAGCCATTGTTAAGGCGCGGGCTGAAACACCCAT
>Ga0256829_1001745_pt1 | contig 17273 bp, 15 predicted proteins | sample 131447metaG_FD_185979 | JGI IMG/M metagenome (GOLD analysis project Ga0256829, IMG submission 185979) | Hydrothermal vent microbial communities from Lau Basin, Pacific Ocean - 131-447 | ecosystem: Environmental > Aquatic > Marine > Hydrothermal vents | place: Pacific Ocean: Lau Basin | collected...
CCATAATGAAAGAACGATCGACCTTAAGCACATCGATCGGAAAGTGTTTGAGGTAGGCCATGCTGGAATAACCGGTGCCGAAATCGTCAATGGATATCTTCATGCCCATCTTTTTCATTTCACCGAGCACAAGCATGGCCGTGTCGGCATCCTGCATCAGTACGCTTTCGGTAATTTCAAATTCAAGACAGGCCGGATCCATGCCTGTTTCGGTGAGTATCTCGCGCACAGCGCTCATCAACTGGCGATCTCTGAACTGATGGCATGACAGGTTGACGGAAATGGCTACCGGGCCAAAGCCGGCGCAGCACCATGCCTGGTGCTGCCGGCAAGCAGTTTTGATCACCCATTTCCCCATCGGAATGATCAGGCCCGAATCTTCGGCGACGCCGATAAAATCCAGCGGCGGAATCATACCTTTGTCGGGGTGAATCCATCGTATCAGCGCCTCAAAACCAGATACCCTCAGGCTGTTGGCATCCACTTTGGGCTGATAAAACAGGGTAAGTTCATCATGTTCCAGCGCGTGATACAGATCGGCTTCAAGCTGGATACGATTCTGGCTCTGCATGCGCAAATGATCATCGTAAAAGAATAGTCCGTTGCGACCGCTGGATTTCACCTGATGCATGGCGGCGTCGGCATGTTTGAGCAACGTATCGATATCATCGCCATCGTCCGGGTACATGGCGATGCCGATACTGGCGGTGACGACCACGCGGTTGCCTGCCAGCATAAATGGGTCATTCAGAGCATCCAGAATACGCCTGGCAACCAGATTGACATGGGCGACATTACCAACATCGACCAACATGATGGTGAATTCATCGCCATCCAGTCGGGCCAGCCCATAGTCTTTGTCGCCGCGTTCCGTCGCGGCCATATCGGTGGCTCGAATGCTCTGCTGCAGCCGACCGGAAATCTCACGCAATAGCGTATCGCCGGCGGCATGGCCGAGGCTGTCATTGATCCGTTTGAAGTGATCCATGCCCAGAAACAGCAGGCTGATTCGTTTGTCATTGCGACGAGCGTGATGCATGGCCATGCTCATATGTTCCCTGAACATCATTCTGTTCGGCAGGCCAGTCACACGATCATGAAAAGCCAGTTTTTGAATGGCTTCATCGGCATGCTTTCGTTCGTTCCGCAAGGTTGCGCTGGCACGCAGCATAAAATGCAACCGATAGCAGAGCAGTTGCCAGTTGACCGGCAGCACCACGACATCGGCAACAGCGCTGTTATAGGCGCGTTCCACCACATCGATGCTCTCATCTTCCACTATAAGGACGACCGGAGTGTCGCGACCTTTGGGCATGATGCGCAGTCGCTGGCAGAAAGTGATACCGTCGATATCCGGCATACGATAATGGATCAGCACCAGCGACGGCATCTGTTTACCTGACAGTAGCAGTCCCTGTTCGCCCGAGTCGGCCTGAACCACATCGAAACCCGCCTGGCTGACAGACTGATACATGACTGTCAGCGCTGCTGCGTTCGGCCCGACAATCATAACAGTTTCCATTTGCAACATCTGTTGCAATTCCTGGTGTGCAAGATGAATAGCCATGGAGAAGCAAACAGCAAGAGCTATGCCATGCAGAAAAACCGTGCCGATTCCCGGCGTCAGGATGCGCGATTATTTCGGAGAGAAAATCCAGCCGCCATGCGATGAGAATTCAAGTTCGGCCTGGTCAGGATCATCGGTATGGTCGATAATGACATGCTGCATACTGGCAATGCTTTCCAACTGGATGGATTCAAAACGCAGGGCGACGCCATCCCGAATAGTTCTAACCACAACAGCATCGGCCAGAATGGGTAGTTCATGCTGAGCATGCCCCAGCAGCATGCTCACCTGGCAATGCTCACCGTCCTCCAGCTTTTTGTCCGTATGCACAAACAACCCGCCCATGCTCAAATCAACAACTTCAACACCAAAAGAGTCGCCATCCCGGGTAGATAGTGTCGCACCAATCAAAACTTTGGATCTACTGTATTGACGTTGGTTATGATACAGTTTCATAAGGTTCTCCTCAGGTGCCTGCCAGCTTCCCTCTGTTTAAAACAGCAAAAAGATAATGCGCACGATTTCAAGTGCTGGTAAACATAGATGATTTGTACGTTCCTGAAAAGGAATCAATCGGAGGCGTTTATCCTGGCCTGTAATTATGGTTGAATGTGCGTATTCATTTTTTCTAAAAAATCACTTTTGGGACGTCTAAACCATGCAACAAAACTCCGAACACAGACTGCTGATCAGTATGATGATTGCTATTGTGGCAGGTGGCGTATCCGGCTTTATCTGGGGCGAAACGATGCTATCGGTGGCATGGATGGGGCAACTGTTCCTGACAGCATTAAAAATGCTGATCGTACCGTTGGTAGCGGCCAGCATTATCACCGGTGTAGCGGGACTCGGTGATGTGCGCAAGCTGGGGCGCATGGGTGGGATATCACTGGGCTACTACGTCTGCACCACCCTGATTGCCGTTTCAATCGGCCTGGTCATGGCCAACCTCTGGCAACCCGGCGTCGGAGTTGATCTGGCTTCTGGCAGCGCTGCGTCGAAGCCGCAGGTTGGCGATGTCAGCATGACCGACCTGATTTTATCACTGGTATATCCGAATATCGTTGATGCCGCAGCCAATATGAAACTGTTGCCGATCATCGTATTTTGCATACTGCTGGCTGCGGCACTGTCGACGCTGGGCGAGCGAGGCAAGCCGGTCATTGCTTTTTTTGAAGGGCTGAACGATGCCATGATGCGAGTTGTGGAATGGATCATGCTGTTCGCTCCGGTGGGCGTGTTTGCGTTGATTGCTTCCAAACTGGGGGCTACCGGAGGTGGAGAGGCATTTGTCGCGCAACTGGCCGGGCTGGCGAAATATGCGCTGGCCGTGATATCCGGCCTGCTCACGCACGGGATTGTACTCTGTGCGATCCTGTTTCTGGTAGCGCGCCGTTCCGTACCATCGTATCTGAGCCACCTGGCTACACCGTTGATGACCGCATTCTCGACTGCGTCGTCAAGCGCCACATTGCCACTGACACTGGATGGCGTAAAAAATGCCGGCGTAGATGAACGGGCAAGACGTTTTGTATTGCCGCTGGGGGCGACCATCAACATGGATGGTACAGCCCTGTATGAAGCAGTGGCCGTGTTGTTCATAGCCCAGGCCTATGGTATTGAGCTCGGATTTACTCAGCAAATACTGGTATTATTGACTGCAACCATGGCCGCAATCGGTGCAGCCGGCATTCCGGAAGCCGGACTGGTCACCATGGTGATGGTGCTGGAAGCCGTCGGTCTGCCGCTGGACGGGATCGGTTTGATTCTCGCGATCGACTGGCTTCTGGATCGATGCCGCACCACTATCAATGTATTCGGTGATGCGGTCGGTGCGGCCGTGGTGGATCAACTGACAGGCGGTTCCCGGCCTGCCAACGACATGGTAGAGATGCATTGAAAAGGGATGGTCTTTTTACTGCGCGGCAAGCGACAAGTGTGATTTTTACTTTCTTTACAAATCAACATCTTGCGATGCAAGTTATCGATTTTCGCGCCCATCCATCGGCGCTCTGATGACTTCTTCGAAGTCGTCAAATTTGTGAATCTCGTTTTTTCAGCTATAATACGCATCAAATCGTTTTTTCCATTTAACGCGCACGCTTTTTACGCCATGATTTTGCTATCTTATCATGTGGATGAAAAAATTCATGCAGGTGCGTTACTTGTTTCAAATGAAGCAAACTAATTATTTAAAAACGAGGTAAGGAACTCAATGAGTAAAAATTTTGTATTCACATCTGAATCTGTATCAGAAGGACACCCGGACAAAGTGGCTGACCGTATTTCAGACGGCGTGCTCGATGCGTTGCTGGAGCAGGATCCCTATTCCCGCGTCGCCTGCGAAACCATGGTCACCACAGGTCTGGCACTGATCGCTGGCGAAATCACCACCTCTGCCATCGTCGATTATCAGCAGATCGTGCGCAGCGCGATCAAAGAGATTGGCTACAACTCTTCAGCCATGGGCTTTGACTGGGAATCCTGTTCTGTGCTGGTCTCTCTCGACAAGCAGTCGGTGGATATCGCTCAGGGCGTCAATGAAGGAGAAGGGCTGGATCTGAATCAGGGCGCCGGCGATCAGGGCCTGATGTTCGGTTATGCCAGTAATGAAACCGATGTGCTGATGCCTACCCCCATTCATCTGTCGCATCAGCTGGTGGAAAAACAGGCTGGCGTGCGCAAGGCTGGCGTACTGGATTTTCTGCGTCCGGATGCGAAATCACAGGTCACTGTGCGCTACGAAAACCATAAACCAGTTGCCATTGATGCTGTGGTATTGTCCACCCAACATAATCCCGATGTAAGTCATAAAGAACTCTCGGATGCAGTGATGGATGAAATCATCAAGCCAATACTTGATCCCACAGGCTTGCTGCATGCTGGCACTCAATATCACATCAACCCGACCGGTCGTTTTGTGATCGGCGGCCCGGTGGGAGACTGTGGCGTCACTGGTCGCAAGATTATTGTCGATACCTATGGCGGTTTCGGTCATCACGGCGGCGGCGCCTTCTCGGGCAAGGATCCATCCAAGGTGGATCGCTCCGCCTGTTATATGATGCGCTATGTGGCCAAAAACATTGTTGCCGCCGGTCTTGCTGATCGCTGTGAAGTGCAGGTGGCCTACGCTATCGGCGTGGCACATCCGCTTTCTGTGATGATTGACACCTTCGATACGGGCAAGATTGATGAAGAGAAATTAGCTGAAATCGTGCGTGAAACATTTGATCTGCGTCCGAAGGGCATCGTTCAGGAGCTGAATCTGCTACGCCCTATCTATGCCAGAACAGCTGCATACGGCCACTTTGGTCGCGAACTACCGGATTTCACTTGGGAGCGTACTGATAAAGTGGATGCGCTCAGAGCTGCCTCCGGAATGTAATGCGCATCGCGCACTCATCATAAACCAATAAACTGACTGAGGGGCACTGCAACAGGTTTTTAGAATCTGCCAGGCTCAGTCGAATTTCAACGGTGCTCATATTTTTATGTCCGGGATTAAAATAATATCCGGACCATGATAGGAGTATGAGAATGTCTGAATTTACAGATTACAAAGTGGCGGATATGTCGCCCGAAAATATCGCATGGGGTCGTAAAGAGCTCGATATTGCGGAAACGGAAATGCCGGGCCTGATGGCCATTCGTGAAAAATACGCTGCCGAGCAGCCTTTGAAAGGCGCGCGCATTGCAGGTTCCCTGCATATGACCATCCAAACCGGCGTATTGATTGAAACCCTGATTGCACTGGGTGCGGAAGTGCGTTGGGCGTCATGTAATATCTTTTCCACCCAGGATCATGCGGCGGCCGCTATTGCAGCCAAAGATATTCCGGTTTATGCCCATAAGGGTGAATCGCTGGAAGAGTATTGGGAATTCTGCCACAAAATCATGGAGTGGGATGACGGCGGTACGCCAAACATGATTCTTGATGATGGCGGAGATGCCACATTGCTGCTGATTCTTGGTGCCAAAGCAGAGAAAGATGCATCTGTTCTCGATAATCCGGATTCGGAAGAAGAAGTAGCGCTGTATGCTTCGATCAAAAAACGTATGGCCAGCCAGCCGGGTTATTATACCACCCGTCGCGATGCCATTAAGGGTGTCACCGAAGAGACCACCACCGGCGTTCACCGCCTGTATCAGATGGCGGAAGCTGGCGATCTGCCGTTCCCGGCTATCAATGTGAACGATTCGGTCACCAAATCCAAATTTGATAACCTGTATGGCTGCCGCGAATCACTGCTCGACGGCATCAAGCGTGCGACCGATGTGATGGTGGCAGGCAAGATTTGTGTGGTACTTGGCTACGGAGATGTGGGTAAGGGCTGTGCGCAGGCATTTAAGGGCATGGGCGCGACCGTTCTGATCACTGAAATTGATCCGATCTGCGCGCTACAGGCTGCCATGGAAGGTTTCCGTGTGGTCAAAATGGATGATGCATGCAAGGTGGGTAATATCTTTGTGACCACCACCGGCAATTACCACGTCATTTCCCATGATCACATGGTAGCCATGCCGGATCAGGCCATTGTCTGCAATATCGGCCACTTTGATAATGAAATCGATTGCGCCAGCCTGAAACAATACGAGTGGCTGAATATCAAGCCGCAGGTGGATCAGATTATCTTCCCGGACGGTACGCGTATCACCTTGCTGGCCGAAGGTCGTCTGGTGAATCTGGGTTGCGCAACCGGTCACCCGAGTTTCGTGATGTCCAACTCTTTTTCCAACCAGACACTGGCGCAGATCGAAGTATTCAATCAGACCGGCCAGTATGAGAACAAGGTATATACACTGCCCAAACATCTGGACGAAGAAGTGGCGCGCTTGCACTTGGCCAAGATCGGTGCAAACCTGACCGCATTGTCGGATCAGCAGGCCGAATATATCGGCGTGCCGGTTGATGGCCCCTACAAGCCGGATCACTACCGCTACTAATCTGGACTATAGAGCAACGTCAAAAACAGGAACCGCAGATGGACACAGATGAACGCAGATAATCATCACAGCAAAGCCGACACATTCAAGCCTGGTTGTTATTTTCCTCTGCGTCCTCTGCGGTGAATGTTTTTTATGCCTGTTATCCGGAATATTGCTCTCAGGAGGCACATCAGGACGGTGATGTTCAAACCGTTATTGGCTGTCGCCATCCTTGTAGCTGCTTTATCCGTACCCGCAGCGCAGGCGGCTGGCGGTTTGTCGGTGGATGCTAAATTCGATTTAACCGGCGATGGTATTGTCGATGCGTCCGACTGGGCAAAGATGAGCGAGGATGCAAAACGGACCTATGCCAACGAATCGGTTCAGGCTCTGGGGCAGGATCCGCATGCTATTCTTGAAGGCCATCAAACGCGCGGAGAACGATATCTGCAGGGGCTACGCTCTGTTTATGAGTAATCAATTCGTTATCACGAATTGATATTGACGAAAGCTCAGGCTGGGCTATAATAGCGATAGAAAAGATTAGCGGTTCTCTTGAGCCGCTGGCGGTCGCCGACGGGTGGCCGCCTTTTTTATGCGGCTGAACTTTTGGATACAATGCAGTCATGTTTGATCCCCATAAACCGGCCAATGCTGGTTGTCTGACCGCCTGAAAACGGCCGACTCCTGCCTGTGGTGGTCGGCGTATTCCGGCCACAATCAGACGTTCGACTTAGGGACTATCCTCTAGGATCATGTCAATAACTGTACGCAAACAATGAAAGGCAAGATAACAATTGCCAAAATATATCCTATCATAGAGCATTCAATTTCATGGTCACTTCTGAAAGCATCTCGCAGGCATATAGTAGCCCCCCAATTACTGAAGCAGTAATCAGTGTTGTATTCGACTCAAACATCAATAAAAAAACCATTGATTCTGCTAATGTTAAATTTCAAAGATACTATTCCAAGTCTGATAGTTTATCTCACGTTAACGTAAATCTTGATATGGCTAATCACCAATCGAAAATTGACCAACAGGATTCTGGCTATCGCCTTAGCACGGAAGATATGACTCAGTTGCTTCTGTTGCAGGAGTCTTCTTTTACCGTTTCACAACGGGCTCCCTATCCGGGTTGGGATGTTTTTTTTGATCGATTTGTTCGCGATTGGAAGGTATGGAAAAGGGTAGTTAAACACAAAAAAATCAAACGAATTGGGGTTAGGTATATTAACCGCTTGGATATTCCGGCTGAAGAAGCTACGGTGGTAGATGAGGAATATCTTAATTTTTATCCAAAAATACCTGAGGTATTTTCTCCATTGATTGGTTACAAGCTCCAATGTGCTCTACCTCTTGAAAGCGGCACTTCACAATTGCAACTGAACTCTGCGGTAGTTCCTTCTCCACTATTGGGACATATTTCAATTATCCTTGATCAAGATATCATTAGACTTGTTGATGTCCCTCAAAAGGATGAAGATATTTTTAAATTGCTTTCTGACATAAGGCACCAAAAAAACGAGGTTTTTGAATCTTGTATTACTGAAAAGGCACGGAGGCTTTTTGGAAATGGTCGATCGTAACTATACAACCGCTGGTCCTAGACTACTCACAAAGCCTAAGTTCCAGTCAGAAACTGACGTCTCTTCAATGCTGCCATTTTTCGACAACGCTACATTTGATGGTGTTGACAACCCTGTTAAAAAGTTTGATCTAGATTATGGCAACAACACTAGCCTAGCGTCTTGTTTCTCAACTACTACTTTATATGATTCGGCTGCTCTTGAGGATAGGTTATTTGATGCAACTGCAGCTGTTAAGATATTAACATCTCAGGTTGCTATGCATGTAGGTCGCAAATGGCGAGATAAGTTATTTCAGCAAATTGATGCATTACATGATATCGATGAATGGTATGAAGAAGATATGCCGATTGATAAAAACGCATTTTCATCGTTCATCAAAGGCATTCTTTTCATAAACCCTAGTTGTTACCCAGGTATCGGACTTTCCCATCAAGGCCACGTATTAGCTGCATGGGTCAAAGGGCGTAACCGACTAATTCTGGAGTTTTTACCGGGTGATCGTGTTAAGTGGATTGTTTCCAAGTTGCTAGAAGATGGAGAGATGGAACGGGCTACAGGCGACACCTCTGTTTCTCGCTTGCATTTATGCTTGGCTCCATACAGCCCAGAATCATGGCTGAATTGTAGTGAGTCTTAAGAGGGGCAAAGACATACCCGAGGAAGATCATGTCGTAAGATATGTTCCTTTTTCAAAACAAATTATAATAAATGACGAAGTGGTGGGCTTATATCCACATGCATTCACTTTACGTGAAGTGGAAAAGGCTGGTGAAAAGATATCTGTTAGCTGGTTAGAATATTTTGGCAGCCCTGCAGCTGTTCAACTAACCAAGATAAAAGAAGCACTTGCCAATGGCATGAACCGAGGGAAATTAGGCGCGAATGCTTTATTGGCGATCGGAAATACCGGCCAAATTAAATCAGTTTGCTCAGCCTTCGAAAAACCAGTCCGAATTGCATATTCACCATCATCAAGCAATCCGGCACATTCAACCATTAACCATTTGCCAATCGATGATATGCATCCATTGTTTGATGCTTTAGCGACAGAGGCGTTCACTGAATTAGTTGCTGTTTCAGATATCCTATAACAACTACGGCACTAGCCATCAGCTCTCATGAGTGCAGATTGTAATGAATACGACAGCAATAATGGCATAGTTCTGTGATGCACGTATAATGAAGCTAATCCCCAATGTCTGCTTCTGGCCGGTATCGGACAGACGGGACATTATTGGAATCACGCTATTAAACCCTTTGTGTATTCTATTGCAATGACCTGAATCGCTTGTTGGAGGCCCTGTACGCTGTTTGAATGGGCGCATGTCCGAACAAGATAAAAATCGCTGGCAACAGGTAAATCGGCCCGGTGAAGGGCAGGCGGTTTGTTTTGATTTGTGCGCAACGATGCGGTTGTCTGACGGGCAGTCTGTGGATGTTCCGGAACAGGGATTTCTGATCTGCTTTCAGGGTAAATTGCGGGCATGGCGCAACCACTGTCCGCATGCCGGTTCACCGCTGGACTGGATTCCGGGTCAGTTTTTCAGCGATGATGGTGAGCAACTCATCTGCCACACCCATGGTGCCCGTTTCGAGCCGTTGAGCGGAGCATGTATTGCCGGCCCCTGCCCTCGCGGGCTGTTTGCGCTGCAATTTCAGGATCAGGGCGACACTGTACTGGTACCCGTAAACGTTGAAATCACAACTGAATTATAACGCTTCACAGGCGCGGGCCAGAAAATCCATGTGGTCGACTCCGAAAAACATCTCGGCGCGGCCCTGTTTTCGATGCAGAAAAAATGTCGGAGCGCCGAAAGCGCCAGCATTCAGTGCCTGACGCGTGAGCACATTAAGGCGATCCTCCTGCCCGGACAGCCATGTGGACGGCAGCTCATGCAGCGCGATCACCTGCTCCAGCCAGCCATCCTGCTTCGGATTAATTGCTCCAGACCAGATACTGTTGAACACTGCCATCGAAAAACGCGCGCGCTGCTCGCCCTGCAACGCCAGCGCCATGCGCATGGCAGGCCGGCTGTCAAAACTGCCTGGCCGGATCATGATAAAGGGAACATCAAGGTGTTTGGCCCAGCGTTTCAAATCGCGTATACTGTAAAGAGCCTTGTTCCTGATCTTTGCCGGAGGCGTATTGCCCGACCACCCGATAAGCTTGGGCAGGTTGATCGGAAGCCACTCGAAAATCACGCCGTGTTGGCGGCTGAAGTCCTCCAGTCGGGTGGCGGCCAGATAACTGTACGGGCTGATAAAATCAAAATAGAAGTCGATCATCACAGATTTATTCATGCTTGCTGACATAGCCTTTGGGCCGGATGGCAACCGTGTTTTTGATCCTGGTGCAAATCTGCCCATCTTCACGCACATATACCATTTCAAAACAGGGTGTGGCGCGATCATGCGCTTGCAGCGACTGCCGGATATCATGTTCGATCCGGGCATCAAAATCAAAGTGTAGCGTCAAACTGGAGTTGCCGACTCGAATAAAATCCAGCTCCAGTTTTTTTGTCGCCACCCGATAGCCGGGAAACTTTTTCAGGCAGGCCAGCGCCGGCACCGGGTCGGCCAGGCTGGCTTGATAACCGCCGAACATATTGCCAGCGGCATTGGCCGACACCCAGTTCAACGGCAATCGAATGCGCGCTGAACTCCAGTCATCCGCCAGGGCAATGATTTTCACACGCATCAGGAAAAAGGGCGGATAGATTTCAAAACGCCGCCGCGCAGAAAGAAACGTGAGCTTGCTTAACAGATTCATATTACTGCGCATATAACCTCCGCTGGGGCAATCGCTGGTCCGATGAGGGCAACAGTCATACTCTAAAACTACAACATCTGGGTTGCGGCGAAACTGTCGATCTGGAGCTGGTATGCCGTTATTGTAAGCAGCCGCTAACCCCGGCCAAAGTTCGGACTACCTTTCTACCAGGATATCATCACCCATGATGTCGTACATGGTGAGCAGAGAGATCAGCCATGACAATGTTGACTCAGCGCCCTGATTTGCATTGATTCCAATAGCTTCGATGCCATCACAACAGCCGCCAGTGTCCAATTTACAGACCTGCTTGTGAAGATCGTTTTTACCAAGAAACCAACCTAGATTTCTCTTGGCCTGATCAAGCCACTTCATCTCTCCAGTTGAACGAAATGCTGCGATGCAGGCTTCGATAAGACATGCGGCCTCTATGGGCTGTTGATCGAATGTGGCCGAGTAACCAGTACGATGGTGCCAGTCGGCATTGCCTATGATAGAAAGGTGACCCTCAGGAGATGTCTGTTTCTCCAGCAGCCACGCCAGAGAATCAAGTCCGGTTTGATACATCTCCCGATTGGGTATCCATTTGCCGGCAAGGATCAGCGCATGAGGTATTTTTGCATTGGCGTAGGTAACCGTTTCCTCACACCATGGCCAATCTTCAGAAGCGCACTGCCCAAAGAGAGCAAACAGCTTTTCCGCCAGTTCCTGTCTGATCCTGCGAGCGTTCGCATCGCCTCCGAATACCTCCATATAAGCCTGCAGGCCCAATATGGCGAAGGCCCATGTGCGGGGAGCTGTGAAGCTGGTCAGGCGTGGGAGTCCCCCCAGAAATAGGCTGGTCGCCAAATGGCGAATGGACGCGTTGGGAGCGCATTTTATTGCGATCCCAAGTGCCCACATAGAGCGCCCATGTGAATCCTCGCTACCCGTCTCTTCCAGCCATCGCCTGTCGTAGGACATAAAGTTTCTGAAACGTTTCTGTTCAGGATTGAAGGCGTGATGCATAAACGCAAGATACGTTTGCATAAGTGGGATAACAGACTGCTCCTTGAACAAGGCGTAGTGCATCCCAGCCACGATCAACGCACGGGCGTTATCATCCACGCAATAGCCATGAAAACGGTCGGGGGTGGAATATTTGGCATGCTGGAGTATGCCCGTATCGTCTGTCATAATTTTCAGGTGACTCAGATTAATCTCGGGCAATTCATGAATGATTTGTACATGTCTGCGTTCTGCGATCTGCGCAATCGGGTGGTCTTTGGTGCATTTCAGCGCTGCATCGGCCAGTGTGGTGTATTGTTTGCCTACTTTTTTCCAGATCATGGAACGACCCATGCTGTAAGATTTTTCACACATGGCGTGTCGTTTTTTATCATCGCCCAGCAACACGCATATCTCTTTTGCCATGGCCTCCACATCACGGAAAGGGGTGATCACCCCGCGCCCGTCGGCCAGCAGCTCTTCGGCATACCAGTAGGGGGTAGCCACAATAGCTGCTCCAAGCCCCATGGCGTAGGCAAGTGTCCCCGAAACAATCTGTTCCCGATTCAGATAGGCACTGACATAAATGTCGGTTGAGGTGATATATTTCGTCAGGGTCTCGATATCAACAAAGCGGTCATGAAAAAGTACATGCTCTTTCAAACCCAGATCACTCACCTGCCGGAACAGCGACTGCCTGTACGCATCGCCATGTTCTTTCTTAATATGCGGGTGGGTCTCGCCCAGGATAATAAATACAGCATCGGGATGCTGTTCAAGCACGGCGGGCATGGCATTGATCATACATTCGATGCCCTTGCCAGGACCTAACAGACCAAAAGTGAGCAGTATCTTGCGTCCTTCAAGGCCGAGTTGGCGGCGGAACGTATCGGATCCATCCAGTTTTACATCCGGTATGCCGTGAGGTATGTGAACAATTTTTTGCTCATCCACCCCATAAACATCCATGAGTAGCGATTTTGCTTTATGTGCCATGACCACCAGCGATGCAGAGTAACTGGCCAGTTCACATGTTATTTTGCGTTGCTCTGCTGTGGGGTGTTCAAGCACGGTGTGTAGCGTCGTGATCACCGGCATCCTCAGGTTTTTCACCAGATGGAGGATGTGAGCGCCGTAACTGCCCCCGAAAATACCGAACTCGTGCTCCAGAATAGATACATCGAACTTATGCAGGTTAAGAAAATCCGCTGCGTGCAAATAGTCTGAAGGCGTATTGGCACTGATCTGGAACTTTACCCGCTCGGGATAGTCGTACCCCGCTTCAATATCATCCATGGCGACAACGGCAAGATTATCTTCTTCATCGGTTATATAGCCGGCGATGGCATCGCATAGATCGGTGGTAAATGTGGCAATACCACATCGTCGTGGCAGGTAATTTCCAATGACGGCAACCTTTTTCAACTTCAGCATAGATGATTTCCTCACTTTTTCTACAACCTACTCTTATCGCATCAACCTCGACAGTAGATCCTTGACAGGAACTACCGCAATTCCCGATGCCGTATCAGACATGGAATAGGGAATAATCAACTCGTCATTATGAACCATTGCGCCGCACGTATAAAGCACATTCGGTACATAGCCCTCCCGTTCATCTTCAGTGGGGCTAAGCAGTGGTTCTGATAGATGACCTATCACCTTTGACGGGTCGTCAAGGTCGAGCAGGCAGGCACCAATGCAATATTTGCGCATGGCACCAACACCGTGGGTAAGCAGAATCCATCCCGCTTCTGTTTCCAGCGGTGAGCCGCAGTTGCCTATCTGGATAAACTCCCAGGGATATGTGGGCTTACTGAGCAGCGTTGTTCGATGCCAGAAATGGATATTGTCGGAGGACATGATGTACAGATTTTCTCCGTCCTGGCGTGAAACCATCATATACTTTCCTTTTATCTTTCTGGGAAACAGCGCCATGCCTTTATTTTGCACCGCCTTGCCGTTTAATGTTCTGATCCTGAATTTAATGAAATCATGGGTCTCCAGTAGCATGGGCAGAATGTTGAAGCCATTGTACGCAGTATAAGTGGCATAATACTTCTGCTCGCCATTATCATCGGTAAAATGGACAAACCTGGCATCCTCAATCCCTCGTATCTCGTTTTCAGACACTGGAAAGATCACCTTTTCGGATATGCGTCGGTCTTCCCTGAATTTCAATTCATAATTGGATCTGGAAAGCCAGTACATTTTATCGATCGTTTCATGCAACAGCGGGGCGGGATCAGAGTTTTGATCCAACTCCTGCTGGATTGATCTGCTTAAATCATCAAAGCTGAAATATTCAGGGATCCTCTGCATAATCCGTTCAGAAATATCGTTAAGCACCTCCATGTCTTTCAGTTTAAGACTGAAGGTGCTGTTATCGTAGGTTGGATTTTTGATAATCTCGGGTGTTTCAACATAGTGACTCACTTTATCGAGATGGAATTCATTGGCTTGATCAATAATACCGCTTCTGAATTCAATCGACGATATATGCCCCTCACCAGTGGAACGGAAACTAAGAATAACCCGTTTTTCCCCCTCTGCCACATTCTGTTGATTCGGGTGGTCAACGATAGAAGGGTTAAAAAAGGCCGATGCCTGTATGGCGTACTCGTGGGTGAAATAAGCCCCTATGAGGGTGCGCCTCTCGTCCGACAGTTGCGTATCCGCCGGAAGATACTGTTTGACCGCATCAAAATGTCTGTTGAACACCTGCCATATATTTTTGTGCCGCGTTGAAAAACCGGCGATAACCTCTTCCAGCGTAACATTCACTTCATCTTCGGAGAGAGCGATGATACGGTTGATAACATTTGGAATACGATGTTCCCCGCCAGGCAGGTAAAACTTGGTAATCACCCGGCCAGGCTGGGAGGAAAAGCGCTCCTGTCGCCTGATGATATTCAGTGGTTGTGTCAGTTCATCCATATGCCTCATCCATTACATGCTATTATTCTAACCCTTGAATCACAAATCATTCCCTTGCGAGCATTTCATTCGTGTTAATTCGTGTGCATTCGTGGTTAATGCTTTTGAAGTCAAAAACTTTAGCCACTGATTGATAATGGCGATCTTACTTTGTTTCCAAGACACATCTGCACCAGCGCATCAATGCTGGCTGTTCCGACGCACATCACGGAATCAGCACCGCCCCAGTAAATCTTGACCGTACCATCGTTTTCCGGAACTGCGCCGCAGGTGAATACGACATTGGAAACATAACCTGTAATTTCCCATGGGTCTTCCGGTTGTAGTATCCAGTCATCGGACACACCGATAATTCTGGCGGGATTGTCCAGATCATGCAGGGCGACACCAAGCCTGTACACCGCGCCTGCCATAGTCTCGAACACGCCGTGGTATATATGCAGCCACCCCTTGTCCGTGGCAAAAGGCGTGGCGCCGGGGCCTATTTTCATTTCATCCCAGTGATAGGTGAGCGACTTCATCACCACTTGCGAGTCGCCCCAGTGAATCAGATCGGGAGAATAGGATATCCAGATCGACCATGGCGATATCTCCGAGTGGGGGCGGTCGAGGCGCACATAGCGCCCGCCGATTTTCTTCGGAAAAATGACCACATTGCGCATATCTGCCTGGGAAATCAGGCTGATCCGCTCAATCGTCTTGAAGTCCGCCGTTTTTGCCAGCGCGATTCTGACACCATGTTGTGAGTAGGCGCTGTAGGTGAGCAGATAGTCTTCCCCTTCCATGGCGCAGATGCGCAAATCTTCCACGCCGAACGCTTCGTATTCGGCAAATATACCTCCACTTGCAGGTGTAATGAAGGGCTCTGGGCAGGCGGTAAAGGAGAACCCGTCATCACTCTCCGCCTTACCAATGATAGACCTGCCGTTTCTCAGATGCGACCTGAACAGCATGATGTATCGCCCCTCATGCTTCACGACACCGGCATTGTGAACCGTTTCCACCGGATACGGGATGTCATGCTTGGTCAGAATCGGATTATGTTCGTATCGTTTAACGCGCATGGATTGTTTGTTTCATGTTAATGACAGCGTCCAAAATCATCCTCCAGTCGTTCAATGTCATCTTCGCCCAAATAGTCGCCGCGCGCCACTTCTATGAAGGCCATATTCTCCTGTCCGCGATTCTCCATCCTGTGGATAGCGCCCTGGGGAATATCCATGGAGTCCCCTGCCCTGAGGGTGATTTCTTTGTCGTTAAGGGTAGCGATCCCTTCGCCGTAGATCAGATGCCAGTGTTCGGAGCGTCTCTGGTGTCGCTGCAAACTAAGCCGCTTGCCGGGATAGACCACAATGCGCTTTACCTTGTGATCCGCAGCATCCTCTAATATTTCATAATAACCCCAGGGCCTATGATCCTCTCGCCTGGTTTGTTCAATAATCTTTTCGTAAACCTGGATATAATCATCGACCATCCGTTCAACGGAAAAATGTGTTTCTATCCATGCCCGACAATCACCTCTGTCAATCTCGTCCAGTCTGCCGATAGCATCCTCCGCCTCTTCTACCGTGGATACGAGGTATCCGTTGATACCGTCCCGTATCAATTCGGGCATGCTCCCCCGATTAAAGGCAATGACCGGCGTACCACACGCCATCGCTTCAACCACGGAAAGCCCGAAAGGTTCATTAAAGCTGATGGGGTGCAGTAAAACCCTGGCCTCATTTAACAGCTTATCCCTTTCCTCCGGGCCGACGCTGCCAAGATAAGTGATCCCATCGTGAAGGTGAGGCGCAACTTCGCGCTCGTAATAGTCTTGATCCTGAATAATACCAGCCATGATGAGTTTGTTGCCGGTGCGCAGGGCGATCTCTATCGCCTCTTTCGCACCTTTATCCGGATGGATGCGCCCGAAGAAGAGCAGATAATCCCCTTGCGGCTCGGCATTGAAGGTGAATTCATCCAGATTGATACCGTGGTGAATGGTGCTGATATAATCAAGACTGGCCGCTTTGTCGGCCTCGCTGATCGCAACATAAAAGGCTCTGCCATTGTACTTTTCATATACCGGTAAAATACGCGGAGACGAGAAGCCATGAATCGTGGTTAAAACGGGTGTGTGAACCAGTCCGCTATAGGTCAGCGGGAGAAAATCGAAATGGTTATGGATAATATCAAAATCACTGGCTCGATCAAAGAGTTCAGAAATATGCAGGGCTTCCATCACTTTTGGATCTTCTTTCGACCCCTCTTCATAGCCTTTATTACAAACGGCATGGAGATGGCCACGGGTCATGGAGTCTTGCGTAGCGAAGAGGGTAACATCAACGCCTCTGGCAACGAGCCCTTCTGTGAGCAGGGAAACAACACGCTCCCATGGGCCGTAATGGCGCGGCGGAGTACGCCAGGCAACAGGTGAAAGCATCGCAACACGCATATTATTTCTCCGGACACTGTGCATTACGATCTTGCATCCACCGCACGCGCTGCTGC
>Ga0256829_1001746_pt1 | contig 17271 bp, 21 predicted proteins | sample 131447metaG_FD_185979 | JGI IMG/M metagenome (GOLD analysis project Ga0256829, IMG submission 185979) | Hydrothermal vent microbial communities from Lau Basin, Pacific Ocean - 131-447 | ecosystem: Environmental > Aquatic > Marine > Hydrothermal vents | place: Pacific Ocean: Lau Basin | collected...
GCCCCCGCCAGGAACGGGCCGTCCCTGATGCCGATAACCCCACTTGGGAGGTCCATCCAGACGTGGAAGCCGAAGATGGCGTCAACGCCTTCAAGGGCGCCGCCTTCAATCATCCTCACCGCTCCGTTGCCGCCCTCTTCAGCGGGCTGGAAGATGAGCCTTACCCTGCCGTTGAGTTCGTCCTTATGCGCGGCAATTATCTTTGCCGCTCCGAGGAGCATCGCCGTGTGGGCATCGTGGCCGCAGGCGTGCATCTTTCCCTGAATCTTCGACTTGTACAGGACATCGTTCTCCTCCTGGACGGGGAGGGCGTCCATGTCGGCGCGGAGTGCCACCACTTTCCCTCCCAATCCGATGTCCCCTATTATTCCGGTTCCAACGCGCTTGATTGAGTAGCCCCACTCACGAAGGTGTTCTTCCACTATTCTGGAGGTTCTCTCCTCCTCGTACTTGAGCTCCGGGTGCATGTGGAAGTCTCTGCGCCAATCAATGATCTGCATCTTAATCTTCTCAGCTTCTCTCAAAAGGTTGAACGTTTCCATAACTATCACCGGTTCCAGATGGACAAAACATGAATATTAACTTTTCGATAAAAATTTTAATGGACGAAACCCAACCAAAAACTTTATAAAGGGAGCTCGGTAGGTGATTACGGCGTCAGCGGGAGTGGGCCGGTAGCTCAGCCTGGTATGAGCGCCGCCTTGGCAAGGCGGAGGCCCCGGGTTCAAATCCCGGCCGGTCCACCATCCCGGGGATGGGCCCGTGGTCTAGACTGGTTATGACGTCACCCTGACACGGTGAAGGTCCGGGGTTCGAATCCCCGCGGGCCCACCATAAGAAACTTTTGCCAAGCAAAAGTTTCATCAAAGTTCGTAGCTCCTTCTTGAAGTGCATTTATGAAGGGTTTTTCTACTTGAACTCAATCATTTTGGACGAGAACTCTCTTAAAGCCGCATTTTAAGGGATTTATGTTAAGCCCACCATTTCATTCGTTGTTCTCGTCGAAGATGGAGGTTCTTGAGAGAAGAAAACCAAACTTTCCCAAATGAATAACTTGGAGAGCTACAAACTTTTGGTGAAACTTTTGGAGAAGGCTTGCTCGTGAAGTTTGATCAAGGTTCGCATGTCTCTTCTAAGAAGTTTTCAGTTTTAAGAGGGTTTTATCTTTCTTGATGACTTGTAATGTTTCGCTACAAGAATAATGCCGGGGGTGTCACTGAAGGGGAACTCTCGTTAAAACGCAAACTAACAAATGGAATTCAAAATTCGCTCCAGCGTTTTCAGTGAGATTTCCAAACTGAAGATTTAAGACGAACCGCGAGCTTTGATAAAACTTCGTGAGAGCAAAGTTTCTCGCCGCCTTCACTCATTAAGCTTCCGTAATGGCTGGGAATTTGGTACCCCCTAGATTTTTTCAAGGTCATTTAAATGAACACTTGCCCAGGGGGCAACTCTTTTTAATCCCCCCTCCCATCCCTCATCGATGCTCGCCGTAAAAGTCCCCAAAGAAGAGGCTGAAATGATCAGAAGGAAGCTCCTCGAACTCGGAGTCCTAGCTAAGGGATACTACATAAAACGAGAGGAGGATTCCGTCCTTTTCCCTGTTACCGAGCCTGTCGATGGATTTGAGATCGTTGAAGAAGAGTTCAAGAGAATTGAGAGGAGACCCAACAGCTACCGTGATATCGTTGAAGTCCCGAAAGAGTTTAAGCCGCTCCTGCCGAGTTCCTTTGACATCATCGGCGACATCGCGATAGTCGAGCTGCCCGAAGAGCTGATGCCGTACGGAGGGGCCATCGGCGAGGCGATCCTAAAAGTCCACCGCCATATAAAGGCCGTCTTTGCCAAGGGGGGCAAGGTTTCAGGGCAATACCGCGTTAGAGAGCTTATCCCTCTGGCCGGTGAAAAGAGAACGGAAACTCTCCACCGCGAGAACGGGATAAGACTGAAACTCGACGTCGCGAGGGTTTACTACACCCCGCGGCTCGCCACGGAGAGGATGAGGGTTTTTGAGAAGACGCGGCCTGGTGAGGTCATCCTCGACATGTTTGCCGGTGCCGGTCCATACTCAATACTCCTCGCAAGGAAGGCAAAGCTTGTCTTCGCCGTTGATTTAAACCCCTGGGCGATTCGTTATCTTGAGGAGAACATATGCCTCAACAAAGCCAGCAACGTCATCCCGATCCTCGGCGATGTGAGAAAGATTGCCGGCCGGATCAGGGTCGACCGTGCCATAATGAATCTCCCCAAGTTCGCCGACCGCTTTTTAAAGAAGGCAATGCTGAGCGTTAAACACGGCGGGATAATCCACTATTACGGCTTTGGCCCCGAGGGGGGCCTCTACTCCGAGCACGAAGTGAAGATAAAAGCTATTGCCCGAGAGCTGGGTCTTGCGGTGGAGTTTTTAGACAGAAGAAAGGTCCGCCCTTACGCACCGAGGCAGTTCAACGTCGCGATAGACTTCAGGGTTTTAGGATGAGTTGAGTTACAAGAAAGGATAAGAAGGCTGGAGAGACAAAGTACAGCGAATGGGTATTAAAGGAACCCTTTAGATGTTTCCTATCCTCTGGAGAACCATTCCCTCTATTCTTATCGGCTCGGTCCTCCTTGCGAAGACTATGGCTTGGTCGAGCCTCGCCTCGTTCTCGGCGTGGATTGTGAAGAGCGGGTCACCTTCTTTGACTTTCTCACCGACCTTGACGTAGAGTTCCAGTCCTGCCCCCTTGTCTTCAGGTGCTCCAGCGGATCTGGCTATTGCAGTTATCGCTCTGTTGTCTATCGCGGTAACGTAACCGCTGGCCTGGGCGATGAATGTGTAGGTCTTGTCGCCCACTGCTATGTCCTCGGGTTTTATGCCTGGGTCGCCACCCTGCTCCTCTATGATCTCCTTCATCTTCTCCCAGGCCTTTCCACTCTCCAGGATTTCCTTCGCCATCTTCTTACCTGCCCCTTCCTGTGCAATACCACCCATCTCCAAGAGAACGCCGGCGAGACCGGTTGCCTTCTCTATGAGGCTTCCGGGGCCGGTTCCCGTCATGAGGGCTGAGAGTGCCTCCCTAGCCTCGAGGGCTGGACCAACGGTGTGGCCTATCGGCTGGCCGCCGTAAGTTATCGCAACCTCAACATACTGCCCAAGTCTCTTCCCAAGCTCTATGAAGTCCCTTGCCAGGGTTCTGGCCTGGTCAACGGTCTCAACTTTAACCCCTTTTCCTGTGGGGATGTCTATAAGGACGTACTGGCTGCCCATTGCGTACTTCTTCGACATTATGCTCGCGAGCATGAGGCCGGTTGGGTCAACACTGAGGGCGCGCTCGGCCTTAATTGTAATGTCATCTGCCGGGGCGAGGTTCAAAGCGCCACCCCAGACGAGGCATGCGCCGACCTTCTCAACTACCCTCTTGATTTCGTCGAGGGAGAAGCTTACATCCGCGAAGACCTCAACTACATCGGCAGTACCCGCGGCGCTGGTTATAGCCCTAGAGCTAGTCTTTGGTATGGTGAGACCGGCCGCTGCAACTATGGGTACGACAAGGATGTTGGTCTTGTTCCCTGGAACACCTCCGATGCTGTGGACATCCATTATCGGCTTCCTGTCGATGTCAAGCATGTCGCCGGTCTCAGCCATGGCTATCGTCAAAGCGGCTATTTCGTCCATGTCTAGGCCGTTTATCTCAAGGGAGGTGACGAACGAGCTTATCTCTATGTCGCGGAGCTTCCTGTCAACGATGTCCCTGATTATGGCTTCTATCTCCACCTTCCGGAGCTTCTCACCATTCATCTTCTTCTTTATGTAGCGGACGCTCTCAGGGGTTCCAGTGGGGAACACCGAAACAACTTCACCCTCAGAGAAGTTGTGGAGCTGGAGTATGTCCCTGCCTATTCCAATGGTGCCACCTTCAACGAGGTTGCTTATGATAACACTCCCATAAACCGTTTTCTTTCCCGCCTCTATTCTAACAAGGTCATCAGGGTGTAACTTCACTGCCTTGGCTTCTTTTTCATTTATGAACACGGAATACCTGCCGCTGTACATGTCCATTATCTTGACCTTGGCCTTCATTCGTATCCCTCCGGTGCTCTTGTGTAGTTTGTATTATAGATTGGAGGGATACTTAAACTTTTTCAACCTATAGTTTTGAAAAAGACGGTTTCAAAAAAAGAACTGTTAATGGGGCGCTGTTAATGGTTATCCACTAATTCCCAATCGGGGCGAAGGCGCCCTCAACTGGTTTCCAATTGAAACCCCCTGTACGAAGAAGGACCTTTGCCACACTCCCTGCGACTTCTTTTATCGCTGGAGGAAGAAGCACATCCCCCATTGTATAGTACCTGATGACTTCCTCGAGGGGCGCGCTGAAGAGCCTTCCATTAAAGACGTAGATGGTGTTCTCGGAGATCTCGACTATCCTGTTTGAATAGCCGAGCCGGAGCACCATCGCGCCCACCCCCTTAGGGGTATGAAAAACGGATTTTTAAGAGTTACTAGCCCGGAGGATTCAGTAACAAAAGGAGTGAAAGGGGGACACACTTCAGAGGTTCTTGACTTCCTCGTCTATGGACTCCTCAAGGGTCTTTTCCCACTCCTCAACGTCGAAGTCAACAAGCTCGCTCTCGAGATCCTCCTTAAGGGTACCGACACGCCTCTTGAGGGCACTCTTGGTTTCCTCGTCGTAGACGACGTAGTACGGGTTGTTCTTCGCGGATATGTAGAGCATCAGGAGAACTATGACGAGGATGAGGAGGATGATGATAACCCCGTACAGGATGACGTCTGTCATCACTTCTTCCCCCCAAAGAGAGCTTTGAAGACCCTTTTGATCGGGCTTTCCGGCTCGGGAGCCTGCCACTTGATGCCAGCAAGCTTTGCTGCGAGCTGTTTTATGGCTATAGCCGCTGGACTAGTGGGGTTCTTAATGACGAGGGGCACACCGTATGCCGAAGCGCGTTTGACCTCCGGATCCTCCGGAATCATGGACAGAACTGGAACCTCGAGGATGGCCTCGATCTCCTCCTGTGTGAGTTCCGTCTTCTCGTTGGTAACCCTGTTGAGGACGGCACCGAGCGGGAGCGTTCCGAGCTTCTCTGCTATGAGCTTGGTCTTGAGGGAATCAGTGATGGCCGATATCTCCGGGTTGGTGACGATGATAAGCTCTTTACCGATGAGAAGCGCCGTAACCGAGGTAAGTTCAAGTCCTGCAGGAGCGTCGATGAGGATGAAGTCAGCCATCTGGCTTATCTCCCTCATAAGCTCCCTGAGCCTCTCAGGTTTTCCCTTCTTTATCTTCTCCAAGCTGAGCCCTCCCGGGATTACCTTGACCCCAGCTGGGCCCTCATATATGGCGTCCTTGAGGTCTGCTTCCCTGGCCAGCACATCGTGCAGGGTTATTGGAATATCCTCCATGCCGAGAACGAGGCTCAGGTTGGCCATCGTTATATCGGCATCCAAGAGGAGGACTTCCTTTTTAAACTGAGCCAGGGCAACACCGAGATTTGCAACCGTCGTTGTTTTACCAGTTCCACCCTTTCCCGATGCAAAAACAATCGAACGGCCCTCCAAAGCTAACACCTCCGGAATGAACAGTACGCCCTCAATTTAACATCCAAGATTTGTCCTTTGCAGTCAATAGCTATGGGTATAATGCTTTTATTCTTTGCGGTTAACAATGTACATTGGGAGATTTTTAAAAAATTGGTCAAAGGGGCCATAGAAAAAGAAAGCGCTCTTTTACTCCTCTTTCGTTTCTTTTTCTTCCTTTTCATCTCCCGTGCTGAGCTTCTTTACGGCTTCGGCCGCCTCGTTCATGCTCTTGAAGAGCTTAAGCATCTCCATCGGGAGGGGTAGGATGATGACGTTGCTCTTATCGCCTGCCACATCGCTTATGGTCTGGAGTGTCCTGAGCTGGAGTGCCATCGGGTGTTGGGACACTATCTCAGCGGCATCGCGGAGCTTTTCAGCGGCCTGCCTCTCGGCTTCGGCCAGGAGAATCCTTGCACGCCTCTCCCTTTCAGCCTCAGCCTGCTTTGCCATTGCCTTCTGCATTCCGCTTGGGAGCTCGACGTCCTTTATTTCTACCGTTGAAACTTTTATTCCCCAAGGATCGGTTGCCTCATCGATTATCTTCTGGAGCTGGAGGTTAAGCTTCTCCCTCTCGCTCAGCAGTTCGTCCAGATGTGCCTGACCTATGACGCTCCTCAGCGTTGTCTGCGCTATCTGGCTCGTGGCCATTATGTAATTGCTGACCTGGGTAACCGCCTTGACAGGGTCTATGACGCGGAAGTAAACGACTGCATTGACCCTAACAGGAACGTTGTCCTTGGTTATCGTCTCCTGAACCGGGACGTCGAGAACCCTAGTACGAAGGTCAACTATCACCGCCTTTTCGAATATTGGGAGTATGAAGAACAGTCCTGGGCCCCTCGCGCCAACGACCCTTCCGAGGCGGAAGATAACCGCCCTCTCATACTCCTTCACTATCTTTATGGCGCTGGCCAGTATTATCAACACAAAAAGCAAAACGATGCCCCACACAATCGTTCCAACACCAGTCACCTCAATCACCTCCACCAACATGTTCAACGGTAAGCATAAGGCCGTTCACCTCAACAACCTTCACCTCCTCCCCGACGCGGATGACGCGCCCGTCCCGGCTCCTTGCCTTCCAAAGCTCGCCGTGGAGTTTTATAATGCCCTCCGGGTCGAGGTCCTCAACCACTCTCCCGACTTCTCCGATTAGCTCCTCCTTTCCAGCTTCAGGCCTCCTGCGGTGAGCTTTGACAACGGCCGCAGCCCCGAAGAGGAAAAACAGCCCAAGGAGAATTGCCATGACGACTATCGCTATCCTGAGGAGGTGGTAGGTATTCTCACTCACGAGGTACACACCCCCACTGTTTCCAAAGAGCATTATACCTCCAAGAAGGAAAGTAATGGTTCCAGCAATGGCGAAGAGACCGAAGGTCGGTGTGAAGGCCTCTGCTATGAAGAATATCATGGCCAAGACTATGAGGAGCAATCCCGCACTGTTGTAGCCGAAGTAGCCGAGGCCTATCAAACCAAGCACAAGAAGTATTGCCCCAATGGTTTCTGGAACGTGCCAGCCGGGAGTTAGGAAACCGAAGATCAGCCCGATAATGCCCACATTGAGGAGAACGTAGGCTATTGAGGGGTTTGTTATGAAGTTCACCAGTTCGTCCGTTATAGAGGGTCCCAAGGTGATGACCTTTGCATTGGTGAAGTTGAAGGTGACATAACCCCTGTCTCCCACGGGAATTTTCGTCCTCATACCGTTGGCCTTCTGAAGGAGGTTTGGAACATCGTTGGCGATGACCTCTATAACGTGGGCCTTGAGCGCCTCCTCGGGGGTCAGGCTGAGGTCTTCCTGTATGAACTCAACGGCCGCAGTCTGGTTTCTGCCGCTCTCCTGTGCAAGGGAGCGCATATAGGCGGTGTAAAAGTTTCTTATCTTCTCTGGAGCCTTTATTATGCTACCGTTGTTGGCGTAGCCCAGTATCGGCTCACATGCTCCGATGCTCGTTCCCGGGGCCATCGCTATGAGATGAGAGCCCATAGCAATATACGTCCCGGCGGAGGCCGCTATTGCACCCCGGGGGGGCCACGTAGATTATCACCGGAACCGTGGAGTTCTGTATCTCCGAGACTATCTTCATCATGGCATCCCCGAGACCACCGGGAGTGTTGAACTCAATTATAAGGGCCTCGGCCCGGTTCCTCTCGGCGATGTTTATGTAGCGGGCGAATTGGTCCACCGTGTAGTCGGTTATGGTTCCACTTATCTTGGCAACGTAGACGACGTGACCGTTCTGAGCCGCGGAGAGGAGGGGAGCTAACCCAATCACCAGGAGAAAAATAAAGGCAAAGAAAACAGGTTTCAGTCTCATCCCCACCGCCGTTGATAATACCACTCCATGGTTTAAATCTTTTGCCGTCCCCAAAAGGGATTTATAGGAGCACCTTCAGATATTGGAATATGGAACTCAAAACCCTGACAAAACTCTATCGTGTCTCACACGGGTCAGAAAAAGCGAGGATAGCATGGAAACTCATCAAGGAGGCGGCTAAACATTCAAACCATGAGCCATACTGGGATTTCCTTAAAGAGGCCTTTGGCGTAAAGATGGAGGAGGTTAAGGATGCCCTCCGCTTCCTTGAGGAAATGGGAGAGCTTCAGGTAAAGCGATCCGTCGACGGAAAGAGGCTCTACGTCTCGACCCTAAAGGATATAAGGGAGAACCCCGTTAGGCTCGACCGATGGCTGTCGATATCGAGAAAACCTCAGGAGAGATGATACGCAACGGCACCTGGAGGTTCGAAAACGGCATATTCTACCAGGCCTTTAGGAACGGTGTTGCCGGTTACAACGGAGAGAACTTCTTCTTTCCGAATTCGTGGTCAAGGCAGGAGAAGAAAGAGGCTAGGGAGAATCTTACCTTCATCCTTGGCCTCGACACGGATCTGGATTCGTTCTACGCGGAGATAAGCGACTCACCATTCGCCTTTCTCATTGACGAGTTCTACGGCCTCACAGTGTCAGCCTCGCCAAGTCCCTATCAAGCCCTCATTGAGGTAATAGCCCAGCAGCAGGTTAACTTCGACTTTGCCCAGAGGACGATTGCGAACCTCGTGAGGCTCGCCGGAAAGCAGGTCGGCGACATCTACGCCTTCCCGACCCCTGAAGAAGTGGCTGGACTGGACGATGGAGAGCTGAAGGTGGCAAAACTCGGCTATCGGGCGACTTATGTAAAGAGCCTCACCACGCTTTACCTTGCTGGAAAGCTCGACCTCGACTTGTGGGAATGGGGTGTTAAAGAGTCCGTAAAGTACCTGACCACGTTTCGCGGTATTGGAAAGTGGACGGCGGAGCTGTTTTTGGCCTACGGCCTAAGGAAGAACGTCTATCCCGCCGGAGACCTCGGACTGAGGCGTGGAATAGCGAAGATTTTCGGGAAGAGCGTGAAAGAGGTAAAGGAGAGGGATGTGCGAGAGATAATTGAGCCGTACGGGAAGTGGAAGGGCCTGTTAGCCTTTTATGTGACCTGCTACGATAGGAAGACCGAACTGGAGAGGAGGAAAAGATGAGTGAGACCACTGAGATTAAGCTCCCCAAGGAGCACTTTAAAGCCCTCAAAGGCCAGGACGTAACCGAGCTCCTCAGGAAAAGCCTCCCAAAAGTTGAGGAAACCCTCATTGCCGAGCGGGAGGAGTTCCTTAGAGAGAAAATCAAAAGGCTGGAGGAAAAGCTCCGCGGGATGGAGGAAGAAATCGATGAGCTTAGGGAGTTCTATGAGAAAGCACTAAGGGACAAGGAGTTCATGATGACGGAGCGCGACCGTCTCAAAAAGGAGAACGCAGAGCTGAAGACGGAGTTCGAGGAGAAGAGACGTGAACTGGAGAAAGTTCATGGAGCGTGAACGGGATGAAGCTCATCATCAAGCCAGAAAAGGGCTTTGGGAGGATTGAAGTTGAGCTGGATTCAGAACTCGCTGGGGAGATAAACCGACTGAGCGAGAGATACGGTGTCCCAGTCGAGAGGGTAATTGAGATAACCCTCACAGGGGAGTTTAAAGAACCTCTGAGAGACCTTGATGAGCTGGAAGAAAAAGCCAGAGAGCTTGAAAAACGTGTGTGGGAGCTTGAAGGGGAGTATGCCCCGCTCCGCTTCAAGGCTTACGGGTTGAGCGAGGACAACAAAGTTCTGGCGATAGAGCTGTCCGGGTTAGTGGCGGAGAACAGCCAGCTCCGGCGGTTTTTGAGGCTCAAACTGGAGAGGGACCTTGAGCTGAGAAAGCTTATATCCTATTATCTGCAAGGCTAAACCGCGGATGATGATAGCGAATTGCGCGGATTTATGAAGAGCAACGCTACCTGACGCCACCCTGGACGGGCTATGAGGAATCCAAGACGGGCTGAGCAGGAGCGATGACGTGCCCTATGAGCGCCGAGCCCGTTTGGGGCGCTTTCTCTTGCGCCTCCTTGGAATTAATCTGACGGGACTGCCGCAGTCAGGACAGATTCCCTCCGGTGGCATCTCTTCAAAACGCCTCCCACAGCCGATGCAGACGTAGTTCCAGCGGATAACGTGCTTTATGCCGCGCTTGAGGGTCCTGAACTCCATGCCCAGGGTTTTAGCTATGTTCTGAAGGTTGTAGTCATCGGTGAAGAGAACTCCCCCAAGCTCATAGGCCAGTGCGAGGATTTCTAAGTCGGCCTCGCTGAGTTCGCTTAACTCGCCCGTTCTCTTCGCGGCACCTTTAACGACCTCAATGCTCTCCCGCGATGGGACTAAAACCTTAACCTTCCTCCCGCTGATCAGACCCTCAAGAAAGAGCCTCGACTCAGGGTCCTTGACCTCTTCAACGACCTTCGGTGTGGTAACACCCTCGACGTCCATCCCCTGTATGAATATCGCGGCGTCGATTATCCTGACTTTTTCGTCTTCCTTCATGATCCCAGCTTGGAGAAACCCTTTTTTAGATTTCCGTCGAAATGCTTCCGGTGGTAGCATGAGGGTTGACCTCAACTCTGACCTCGGAGAGAGCTTTGGAAGATATAATCTCGGCCTCGATGGGGAGGTTATGAAGTACATCACGAGCGCCAACGTTGCGACAGGCTGGCACGCCGGCGATCCCATCGTCATGAGGAGAACTGTGAGGCTCGCAAAGGAGAATGGGGTGGCAGTTGGTGCGCATCCCGGTTATCCAGACCTCTTAGGTTTTGGAAGGAGATACATGAGACTCTCACCTGAGGAGGCTAGGAACTACACCCTCTACCAGATAGGCGCTCTCCATGCTTTTTCCAGGGCTGAGGGCCTAGAACTCCAGCACGTTAAGCCCCACGGGGCACTCTACAACGCCCTTGTAAAGGATGAAGCACTCGCGAGGGCGGTCCTTGAAGGGATAGCGGACTTCGATAAGAACCTAATCTTCGTAACGCTTTCCGGCTCAAGGTCTGCTGAGATAGCGGGGGAGATAGGCGTTAGGGTGGCCCACGAGGTATTCGCCGACCGCGCCTACAACCCGGACGGAACGCTCGTTTCCCGCTCGAAACCAGGGGCGGTGATTCACGACAAGGATGAGATAGCGGAGCGCGTGATTTCAATGGTCAAGGATGGCGGAGTCAGGGCGATAAACGGCGAGTGGGTCGAGCTGAAGGTCGACACCATCTGCGTTCACGGGGACAACCCCAAGGCGGTCGAGATAGCGGCCCACGTGAGGAGGGCCCTTGAGGATGAGGGAGTGAAGGTAGTGCCAATGAGGGAGATAGTGTGGTGAACCCCATGAAACCGGAAATAAAGCCCTCCGGCGACTCCGCCATAGCCGTGTCCTTCGGCGAGACAATTGACGAGGAGATAAACGGCAGGGTCCACGCCGTCGCAAGAGCCATAGAGGAGATGAGCTTTGAATGGCTCGTGGAGGTGGTGCCGGCCTACTCCTCACTCTACGTCTTCTACGACCCGCTGAAGGTTTCCTACACCGAAGTTGAGGCCTCGATAAAGCCGCTGCTGAACGCGAAGACCGAGTCCTTTGAGGGCAGGCTCATCGAGGTTCCCGTCGTCTATGGTGGTAAATACGGCCAAGACATTGAGTTTGTGGCGGAACACAACGGCCTCACCGTCGATGACGTCATCGAAATCCACTCCCAGCAAGTTTACCGCGTCTACTTCCTCGGCTTTCTCCCGGGGTTTGCCTACCTTGGAGGAATGGACGAGCGCATAGCAGCGCCCCGTCTGGAGAGGCCCCGCCTCAAAGTGCCCGCAGGCTCTGTGGGAATAGCGGGAAGGCAGACCGGCATTTACCCCCTTGAAAGTCCCGGCGGCTGGCGGCTCATCGGGAGGACACCGTTGAGGCTCTTCAACCCGTCGAAAGAGCCGCCGACGCTCCTCCAGCCGGGGGACAGGGTGAAGTTCGTGCCGATAGACGAGAGCGAGTTCAGGGAGATCTACCTAGAAGAGGGGGGTGTGGAAAGTGATTGAGCTCCTCAAAGTCCCCTCTCTCCTGACGGTTCAGGACTCCGGAAGGCCCAGCTACAGAAAACTCGGCGTCCCGGTTTCTGGCTTTATGGACGATTATTCCGCAAGGGTAGCCAACTACCTCGTAGGAAACCCCGGAAACAGTCCACTCCTTGAGTTCCTTCTTTCCGGGCCGACGGTGAGGTTCAATGCATCTGTCGTCTTTGCCATTGCAGGGGATGCTGACATCACACTCAACGGCATTCCAGTTGAACCCTGGACGAGCTACTGGGCCAAGCGGGGGGATGTTCTAGAGGTTGGAACCCTGGGGAGTGGCCTCTACGGCTACATCGCCTTTGCCGGAGGGATAAAGTGCGAGAAGCTTCTGGGGAGCTGCTCCGCCTATCCGAAAGCCAGCCTTGGAAGGCCGCTGAAGGCCGGCGACAGGCTGAGCCTCGGCTACACGATACTGACGGGAAAAGAAGGAAAAAGCCTTCCGGAGGAGCTGAGACCAAACTACTCCGCGAAAGAAATAACCGTTAAAGTGATCCCCGGCCCCGATTTGAAGCACTTCACGGAGGATGGTCTGAAGACCTTCTTGGGCGAGGCCTACACCGTAATGCCTGAGTCAGACAGGATGGGCTACCGCATGGACGGCCCCGTGATAGAACATTCCTGGAAGGGCGCCGACATCATCACGGAGCCTCTGGCGCCGGGGACTGTGCAGGTTCCTACGAACGGAAAGCCTATAGTGATGATGCGCGATGCCCAGACCACCGGCGGTTACGCGAAGATTGCGACGGTTATAAGCATTGACCTGCCCCATCTGGCACAGAGCAGACCGGGAACTAGAGTGAGGTTCAAGGCGGTGGACGTTGAGAAAGGGCAGGAACTCCTAAGGAGGCGCGAGAAAACGCTGAGGGCAATAGAAGAGTTCCTTGAGGGAAAAATGAAGGCCTACAAAATCAAAGCCGGAAAAGAAGAGAGGATAGCCTTCACAGAAGTGGGGCGTTAGTCCTTCTTTCTCATCACCTTGACGACCTTGTAGGTCTTCCCGTTGCACTCGACCTCCCCGGTCACCTCGATTATCTTCACCTGGTCGCCCTCGAAGAGGCCCTCAGGGCGGAAGAGGTCCTGCTTGTCCCTTTCACCGCACTCCTCGAACTTCAGCCGTATCACCGAGCCTGCTATCGCCATCCTTGGCTCCACAGCGACCTCGATGCTCGGTTCGACCACTTCCACCACGCGCACCTTGCCCTCATGGAGCGGGCAGGAGTGCGACGGCATGCTTCTTACGCGCAGGATTTTGTACCTCCGCCCGGGTTCGAGGTTTCCAACGCAGACACCAGCCAATTTGCACGTCTTGCAAGGCTCCGCTGGACCATAGAAAATGAACTCGACTCCAGGTCTTGCCAGCTTTTCCCCAACTAGCGTGATTATTGCCATTTCAACACCTCCGTCGTGAGTGATGACAGTCAGATGACTCCAGTGATTTTAGCGGCCTTCTCTGCCGCCTCCCTCGTCAGACCGTCCTTCCCGAGGATCGTATAGCGCTCGGGCCTTATCGTGTGGGCTGTTGTTAGAGCCTTGATGAGTACCTCCGGCTCGATCCCCAGCTCGTATGCGTTAGTTGGCGCACCAACCCTCTTTAAGGTTTCCCTAACGCGCTCCCACTTGAGGCCGTGGAGGTAGGCGGTTATTATCGTCCCGACACCGACCTGCTCGCCGTGGAGGGCCGGTTTTTCGAGGAGGGAATCAAGGGCATGGCTGAAGAGGTGCTCGGCACCGCTCGCCGGTCTGGATGAACCCGCTATGCTCATTGCCACGCCGCCACTTATTAGGGCCTTCACAACCTTTCTAACGCTCTCCTCGTTGCCGAGCCTTATTATGTCCGCGTTACGCATTATCATCTTGGCGCTCATCAGACTGAGCGAAGCTGCATACTCACTGTAATACTCCCCTTTTATCCTGTGAGCTAATTGCCAGTCTTTAACTGCCGTCAGGTTGCTTATAACGTCCCCAACACCCGCGGCAAGATAGCGGTAGGGAGCGGTCCTGATGACCTTCACATCCGCGATGACCGCAACTGGAGGGACCGCTTTTAGGGACGTTTTTAGTCCGAGATCCCGTATTGAAGCGTTGGCGCTCGCTATGCCATCGTGGGAGGCTGTTGTAGGAAAACTGATAAATGGAACGCCAGCTTTGAAGGAGGCCAGTTTTGCAACGTCGATTATACTCCCGCCGCCGACCGCTATGAGCCAGTCCGAGTCATGGTCACGAACTATTGAAAGAACCCTCTCAACCTCCTCCATTGTCGCGCCTTTAACGGTCACGCCCTCAACGCTATATTCTCCGCTTAGAACATCCTTCACCGCTTTTCCTGCTATCCCCTTCGTCCTCGGGCCGTAGAGCACGAGGGCTTTCCTCCCTAATCCAAGGCGTTTGGCGACGTTAACGGTCTCTTCAACCAGGTTCTCGCCCAAAAGCACCTCTCGCGGGAGTTGCATCAGGTGCACTTCTCTCACCACCTTCCACATTATGGTGGGAAAAGCTTTAAGGCTATCGGAACAAGGGGCTATGGTGGTCGAATGGGTCCCTATGAGTTCTTTTACAAGTACTTCGTGCTTCCAATTAAGGATAACCAGGGCTACAACCCGGTGAACACAACCACCTACGCGATAATTCTTGGAATCGCGGTCATACTCCTGTACAAAATGCTCAAACGCATGGGGATCCGGGTTGACGGACGGTTCTTCAAAGCTTTGATTCCTTACATAATCCTCGGTCCGCTGATGAGGAGCATGACCGACATTGGAATTCTCCAGAGGACCTATCTGACGGTCAGCCCCGGCGGCTACTTTGTCATAGCGGCCTTTGCAATAGCCTCGCTCTATGCGGTGTGGCGGCACATCGGGCCGGATGAGAAGCTCTACCCCATCTACCGTGATTTCGGCTGGGTTCTCGTCGGGGGGCTGCTCTTTATCCTGATAATCAACTTAGACAAGGTGAGCTTCAATTGGGAAGTTCTAAAGTACTTCATCCCGGCCCTTCTGGTAGCCGAGGCCTTCATCTGGGCTCTAACGAAGAAGTTCAAACTGATAAAGGACAACGAACTGCTGTTTTACACCCACTTCTATGATGCTACCACAACCTTCGTTGGGATCCAATTCTTCGGCTTCTGGGAGCAGCACGTTCTGGCGAGGTGGATGATGGGTTTACTGGGAACTCCGGCAGCGATGTACCTTGAGAAGTTCATCATCCTCCTGCCGGTGGTCTGGATACTCGACAGGGTAATGGGAGAGGAAGACGAGGACTTAATCAACTTTGTCAAGCTAACGATTTTTATTCTTGGCTTCGGTCCTGGAACTAGGAACTTCCTGATAACACTCATGGGGGGTGGATGAGATGGAATTCGAGTGGAACGCGATAGCTAAAGAGATAGCACTGGAAGTTGAGAAGGCGGTTCTCCCACTCTTCGGAACGACAAAGGCCGGTGAGGTTATAGGAATGAACGCCAGTGGTGACACAACCGACTACGTTGACAAGATCTCGGAGGATATAATTCTGTCAAGGCTCAAACCCCTTGGCGTTAATGTGGTCAGCGAGGAAGTCGGGGTAATCGACAACGGGAGCGACTACACCGTCGTGATAGACCCGATAGACGGCTCATACAACTTTACGGTTGGGATACCAATTTTCGCCTTCAGCTTCGCCGTTTTCAAGGATAAAAAACCTGTTTACGGAGCAATCTACGAGTTCTTCCCCAAGAATTTCTACGAGGCCGTTCTAGGCGAGGGGGCATTCCTTAACGGAAGGAGGATTCATGTGAGGAAGCCGGAGCGTGGGAAGGAAGCGCTGAGCTTCTACACGCGCGGGAGATGCACAGGGATAGTAAAGAGGGTTAAGCGCGTCCGCGTTCTTGGTGCCATAGCTGTGGAGCTGTCTTACCTTGCTAAGGGTGCCATTGACGGCGTCTTTGACATCAGAAACTACGTCAGGCCGACGGATATAGCGGCGGGAGTGCTCATAGCTAGGGAAGCCGGCGCGATAGTTACAGATGAGAGGGGGAAAGAGCTTAAAGTCAAGCTCAGCGCAACTGAGAAGACGAACCTCATAGCGGTTGATGATGAATACCTCCTGAAAATCATACTGGAGGAGCTAGGTAATGACTCTTGAGCGCTACTTCTACCGCTACGGTAAGGCCACCTTCAGCCTGTTCCTCATAAACCTTGCCGTTTACACAGTTGAGTCCATCCTGAGCGGAAACCCGATCAGGATAAGCCCCAACGTCCTCCTCCTCTTCGGTCAATGGAACTACGCGGTTCTCCACTACGGCTGGTGGTGGCAGCTCTTCACGGCGATGTTCGTGCACGTCAGCATACTTCACATAGCCTTCAACATGTACTTCCTCATCGTCATGGGAAGTCAGCTTGAACACGTGATAGGTCCAAAGAGGCTGACGATGGTCTACCTTGTTTCGGGCCTCTTCGGGAACATACTAACGCTCCTCTTCCTCCCACCGAACACCGTAAGTGCGGGCGCGAGCGGGGCCCTCTTCGGCATAGCCGGAACGCTGATAGTCATGATGGGCGTCATAGGAGGTAACATGCAGGCCGCTCTTATCAACGCGTTCTTCCTCTTTATCATCAACAGCATCCTGCCAGGAGTTAACGCCTACGCCCACATGGGCGGCCTGCTAGTTGGTATAGCCATCGGCTACTACTACGGGAAGCGTATCAGAAGGCGTATGGCACTTGCCTACGGGTACGGCTATTACTGATCCATCGAAAGATTTAAAAATGCCCCACTGGAGGTATAGGTCGAGCGCTCGGGCAGTGCCGGGGTAGCTTAGCCTGGTCAGAGCGCTCGGCTCATAGGGCCGCTTCCCTTCGGGGGAGCCTGAGAAACCGAGAGGTCCGGGGTTCAAAGCCCCGCCCCGGCACCATTGGAACTTTGCTCGGCAAAGTCTGTAGCTCTTTTTTGGAGCGCGTGTTTATAAGGGGATTTCCTGCTTGGAATTAATTGTTCTGGGGAGAACTTTCTCTAATTTAAGCGCCAGAATACTACCTCAACGCGACCACAATTTTCCCCCGATGAGTTGTTGGGCAAAAGGAAGGAATAGAAAAAATCTAGGGAAACGGACAAGCCGTTTCCAAGCTCAGTAGCGGTAATCTGAATAGCCCTCGGAGTAGTTTCTCCTTCCGCCTTTCTTGCCTCTGCCGTTCCTTCCGCTCCCCCTGCCCTCGCGGTAGTTTCTGGAACTTCCGGAGTTTTTAGAGTAGCCCTTTGAGCCGTAGCTTCTCTGGGT
>Ga0256829_1001747_pt1 | contig 17267 bp, 10 predicted proteins | sample 131447metaG_FD_185979 | JGI IMG/M metagenome (GOLD analysis project Ga0256829, IMG submission 185979) | Hydrothermal vent microbial communities from Lau Basin, Pacific Ocean - 131-447 | ecosystem: Environmental > Aquatic > Marine > Hydrothermal vents | place: Pacific Ocean: Lau Basin | collected...
AACGAGGTCACTGTCATTTAATTGGTTGTGTTGTAAATCGTGTTCGTGACCAGCGATGTAAGCGTCAACGCCATGCTTTTCTAATACAGGCTCCAGTACATCGCGTATAGCGTCAGTTTTTCCATAGCGCTTACCGCTGGAATACAAAGGGTGGTGGCCTATCACAATTTTCCATTTTGCTTGCGACGATGCTAATTGTCCCTCAATCCACTGTAATTGTTCATGGGAGCCTTGAGAAAAAGCGGTTAAATACTTGGACTCGTGAGCGTAGTCGGGGTTAAGTGGGCTGGTGTCTATAAACAAAATAAGTGCAGCTTCGTCATTGAGCATAATGTTTTTAGCATAATATTGGGCTGGCATTTCCCAACGACGACTAACGCCAGAGTAATCAATTTGCGCTTGCCAATTGCCACGGTAATCGTGATTCCCAAGCACAGGGTGCCAGTTCACGAACAAGTGGGGTTGGTGGTAAATGTTTTCAAAAGAGGAAAGCCAATAAGGGTCTGATACCGATGCAACCCCATTGTCATAGAAGTTATCTCCTGTGGTGGCAATAAACTCAGCATCTAGCTGATAGCTGGCGATATCCATCCATTTTGCCACCTGCTTTTGATAGAAATGGCCGTTACGTCCCCAGTCGCCCAATACAAGAAAGGAGTATCCGTCTTTATCTGACAGGGAGTCTATTGAATGTGTTTGATAATAATGATCATCTAAGTGCTCGGCACTATTGCAAAAATAAGTAAACAACAGGCTGAACAAAACTAAGTAACGCATGATTTTATATTTCGCAGTGGACTTGCCACAACGTTTTTAACCTTTAACAAAAATTACAACGCACTCTAGGTGCGGGAAAAATGGTGTAGCACTATTGTGCTACACCCAATAAAAGCACTTACATTTGCCAGGTGAAGCCCAACTGGAAAGTGCGTCCATACTCTTCATATTGAGCATTACGCTGACGCTCGTTGAAGTAGTTATAAAATGGCTCGTCAGTTAAGTTGATTGCGTTGAAATACAACTGCATGTCTTCATTAATGAAATACTTCGCCATGAAGTCTAACTGGGTGTGATCATCTTCCATCCTCAACAGCTCACCATCAATCTCTTCGAGGTTTTCACTCTTATAGGTCATTGAAAGTCGAGCGCTGTAAGCGTCTGCTTCGTAACCTATAGTTAAATTACCAATGGTGTCAGATTGATTTGGCAGTGATGTTTCGTATCGTTCACCATCGAGAAAGGTAACCGCGTCTGAATCGGAAAATGTCGTGTTTGCTGAAATAATTAAACCGTTGTTGAACGCTTTAACGTACGACAATTCAATACCTTGAAGTGATGCTGTTTCACCGTTAATTGGTTGAATCACCTCTTCAAAACCTTCCCATTCACTGGTGCCTGCCACATCAGCAAAGATGATAAAGTTGTCTATGTTTTTATAGAAATAACCGGCGGAAATGACACCTATGTCACCTGGGTAATATTCAACAGAAAGGTCGATGTTTTGTGCTTCATAAGGCTTCAGTTGTGGATTACCCACTTCTGCTTCCCGCTCGGTGACAAATTCGCCGTCATCCTCTTCCGTTTTACTTTCAATAATTTGGAACGCGGCAACATCCTCAAACTTAGGGCGAGAAAGGGTATGGGTGTAAGCACCTCTAACCACTAACTTGTCTGTCACGTCGTAGCGTAGGTTTATGCTAGGTAACCAGTGATCGTAATCTCGTTCGGCTTCCCACGGGGTATTGACCACTTCTTCCGTATCAGTTTGTTCGTTTTCAACTAATTCAACACGCATACCTTGCGTACTGAAATCAGTTGATTCGTAACGAACACCTGCTACCACCTGAAGTTTCTCGATAGTGAGGGTACCCATAAGGTAAGCAGCAAAGATATCCTCCTCATTGACATAGGTGGCACCGTTAGATTCTAGCTCGCTATCAAGGTCTGCAATCTCAAGGTTTTCGCGCTGTGAACCAAAATAGTCGCGTAGTGATGAACGAGACAAACCGGGGCCAAAGGTGCCGATATTGTAGTCTGGAGAGGACGTGGCGAATTGACTTGGGTTTACACCGTCAAAGTCACCGTCGTAAATGAATATCTGACTGTCTCTGTCTTTTTCGCGGCTGCGGTATTTGGTACCAAATTTCAGTTCACCTTGATTACCGTTTAATTCTATGGGGCGAATGAAATCAAGTTTGAAACTTGTCTCGGTGTCTTTGGTGTAGTTGTCTTCAAATGAGATTTCGTCTAACTCGTACGTTGATAAATCCAACGCGTCTGCGTTTTGTGTGATGGTTGGAATCATTCGATTCAAATCACTGTCGATACTGTCATTTTCAGTGACCAAAACGTAATACAAAGCGTTAGGTTCATCTTCGTCAGATTTGGCATAACCCAGTTGCCAGTTAATTTGCCATAGTGGCAACTGGTGCTCACCACCTAAAGCGAAAGAAAGAATACTTTGGCTTTCATATCTGTCTTTACTTTCACGCTCAATTTCGCTGTCTTCACCGTCAAAGGTGTAAATATTCGCTAAGCGATACTCGTCATCGGAAAATTCACTGTATAGGGTACGTAGAAAGTACTGGTTGTTGAAATCTGGGCGATAGTCTAGGTTGACTGCACCACCAATACGCTCTCGGTTAATGCCATAAAAGCGTTGCTCTACTTCATCATCGCCATTTGACTCGATGTTGTCAGAGCCAAAGTCTCTATCAAAATAAGACAGCGCCGCGGCAATACCAAAAGTAGAATTTAGCTTATGAGTAAAGCTACCGGATACTTTTGGATTCAGCTCATCACGCAGTTGATTTTGACCAAGCTGAACGGTCACGCTAGCGGTATCTTGTGCCTTGTCGAATGCACTAATACTTTTCACCGCAACAGCACCACCAATAGCGTCGCCATCCATATCTGAAGTTACAGACTTTGACACTTCAAGGGTTTGAATAAGCTCAGAGGGAATCACATCTAGCGCAACGGCGCGCACACCAGACTCTGGAGAGGGAATATTGAGACCATTAATAGTCACGTTGTTTAAGTTAGGATCGATACCGCGAATACCTACAAAACGACCTTCGCCTTGGTCACGCTCAATAGAAAGTCCTGGCAAACGCTGAAGGGCTTCCGCTGCATTTTGGTCTGGAAATTGACCAATCGCGTCCGCAGAAACTACAGAAGAGATTCTATTTGATCCGCGCTGCTGGTTAATTGCACTGGCTTGACTACTGCGTTGCCCGAGTACGAAAATTTCATCAATTGTTGAGTTTTCACCAAAAACAAGAGTTGGGGTTATCGTTTGATTGTCTTCGACGACTACTGCTTGTGAGATAGGTGATTCGCCAAGATATTCTACAGTAAGGGTATAGTTGCCCGCAGGAACGGATTGAAAACGAAAGCTACCATCCCGTCGGGTAATAGCCTTGAAAGTTATACTCTCGTCCAAGGCAGACACTAATTCTACATTAGCGCCCACATAAGCCGTGTTTTCAGAACCATGGGTGACTTTTCCCGAAATGTTACCGTCGGCAATTGCAGCACTACTGAATCCCAATGCTGACATGTATGCTATGGCTAACGCTGTGTGTTTAAACCTATTTGTCATTGTTTTGTGCTCTCAAGTGTGTGTTTGCCGTAAAAGTAGAAACTCTTCGTGACACTTATGTGACGGATTCATGGCATTTCCTTTTACAATCAATCACTTTGAACGCTATTTATGTTCTTTGAGCTATTTTGACCCCTCTGTTATCACGTTGAAATTTATATGATTATTCCTGTTTTTAATGAACTTAATGATAGTTTTGCCACACACTTGTCACATTGGTGAGCCAAACTGACCCTAGACAAAATTGAGTGGACTGAGATAGTGCTCTCAATAAATCGTTTTTGGCCCTCAACAGTTGGGCAGTAGAGTTAATTATGTTGAACAACACGAATGCAACCCATTTTATGCACCACAAAGGTTGGCTTGCTTTTATCGCTATTATTATTGCATCGGCAATGGTTTTAGGAGTGTCTTATGGCAACGGTAAAACCGTTGAAGAAATATCAGCATTAGATATTGTGGGTGAGGGGTGTGTTGTGGTGCTTACCTTTGGCTGGATGATGGCAGTGCTAGCAAGCCGTCCGCCAGGTAAGGTGACCAGTCTACTTACCTTTGGTTTAGGGTGTTTCTTATTTTCCGTGTCTTTAGACGTACTTGATGAGTTTCTGCGCTATCCAGATACCGTGCAATGGTTAAGCCATATAGAGTCTTATCCTGCGGCGCTGGGCATGGTTATCATGACAATGGCCTTATATTTGTGGCATCAAGAGCAGCGAGCCATTACTTTGCAGTTGCGACGACGGGAATGGGATTATCGCAGTCACCAAGACATCGACCCTATTACTCAGCTTTATCGTGGAGACTATTGGCAGGCCCGTGTTAAAGCGCTTCAATCAGACAATCGCAGTGCCTGCGTGGCTTTGCTTGATATTAATAATTTTTCTTCAGTGAATAGAGATCATGGTCAGTTTGAAGGTGATCGCTATCTGAATGAAATTGCTCAACTGATTGTGATGGGGCTTCGCGAACAAGATTTAGCGTGTCGGTATGCCGGTGATCGCTTTGCTATTCTCCTTCCTGATACCGAAGACACCCAAGCATGCCTTATTGTCGAGCAATTAGTGGAAAGCATTAGACATGTTGCTTTTAGAAGCAAAAATAAAAGCGCTGCTGTTTATTTGGCTGTACGTTGTGAGTTCGCCGTTTTATCCTCATCTGATAGTCTTGCGACCACGCTTAATCGCTTAATCATCCGGTTGGATAACAGCGAGCGGAATGTTGCCTAATGGGCTTGTCTTACGAGACAAAAATGAAGGGAGTGGTTTCGGCCACCGACAAGGTTGTACCAGCTTATTATTTGGTAAATGCGGCTATTGAAGTTGCCGTGCCCAGAGGCGCGAATAAAGACAAATTGCTCCGGGGTACGGGGATCTTTTTAGAGCAGCTTACTCCCGAGAGCCGATTAAGTGCTCATCAATGTTTGACGCTATTGGCCAATGTGCAGTCGCAGTGCAACAGCAAAGATGTGAGTTTTTTGATTGGAAAATCTTTAGCCGATGTTTGGCAGTCGCCATTTTTGCGTTCATTAGGTCATGCAAAAAATCTCAACCGTGCAATAAAAGTATTGCAACAATACCGTTGGCATAGCTTTCCCTTTGTTTCTTTTAGACGGCATAGGGTAAACGACAGCCTAGTGTGGGTCATTGAAAATACAATGGGTAGCAAAAAGTTAGCGAATTTTTTAACCGAAATGTCGCTGTCACTGCTTGTTGCGCTAATCAAACAATGGGCTGGCAGGCGTCTTGACTTAAGCTGTCAACTGGATCAGGGACGGCCACGAAATATCAGTGATTACGAGACTTACCTTGGGCTAAATACCGGTTTTGGTTCGCCTGTGGTTACTCTATCAATGCCTGAGTCGTCGCTTTTTTATGAATTTCCGAACACTCGTGCACATGTTGTGGCTGTAGAAGCCCGAGTGGATGATTTTTTACCCCAGCAGAGTTTACTGGATCTTGTCCGTTTCGCAGCCATAACCACACCATCAAAGTCTCAATCAGATGTAGCTGCTGAGCTTGGCGTGAGTGCAGCAACACTAAAACGCAGTTTGTGTGATCACAATACCAGTTTTAGAGCATTGCAAGAGCAGGCAAAACGACAGCAGGCGTTTATTCTACTTGCGCTGCAAAAACTGAATAATTTGCAAGGCGCGTCGCGCATGTCGGTGAATGACCTACCCAATTTTCGCCGAACCATTAAACGATTAACAGGCTACACTCCTAGCGAACTTCGTGCCTTGCTACCGTAAAGTTTTTGATATCGCTCATTTTTACTTTGCGTACCTCGTTAAAACCTTTATGATTTTGGGCTTTGTTTTATTTAATATGTGGGCGATAGTTCGTGGAACAACACTCTGAAAATACAGCACCAGCGCCAAACGCTTGGGGCTTAACACCCATACTCCTCTTTGTTGTATTAGTCGTTGCTACCGGATTAGTCACTAACGATATTACCGCCATGCCTATTTTGGTGGCCTTTTTTATCAGTGCTGGTTTTGCGTTGTGCTTAAACCCTAAAGATCAGAAGCTTAGTTTTGCCGATAAAATTCAAAGATTTTGTGAAGGTGGTGGTAATAAGAACATCATTTTATTGGTGTTGATATTTTTACTCGCCGGTGCCTTTTATGCGGTGACTATCGACATTGGTGCTCGAGATGCCACGGTAAACATGGCGCTTCAGTTTGTTCCCAGTGCGCTCATTCTTCCCGGTTTGTTCCTGATTTGCTGCTTTATCTCCTTTGCCATGGGGACATCCATGGGCACAATTACTGCGTTGTCGCCCATAGGTGCTGGATTAGCAGAGAGCTTAGGTTTACCCGTTGAACTAGCTTTGGGCATTGTTGTGGGCGGTGCGATGTTTGGTGATAACTTGTCTTTTGTGTCTGATACCACTATTGCGGCAACTCGAACCCAAGGTGTACAACTTAAAGACAAATTCAAGGCGAATCTCATTGTTGCCATTCCCGCATGTATTGTCACTATGGCCATGTTGTTGTTTATCGATGTTGACACGTCTGGTTTAGTCGAAGCAGGAGACTACGATGTGTGGCGCATATTGCCGTACTTTTTGATTATCGCCTTTGCGCTTGGCGGCTTCAATGTGATTACCGTGTTAGCGGTAGGCATTGCCAGCGCTTGTCTAGTGGGTGTAGTGCAGGGGAGTTTTAACGCCTTGTCTATGATGCAAAGTATTCAAAAAGGCATGGGCTGGATGCAAGATTTGGCCATGATTGCCATTACCATAGGCGGTATTGTGGCCTTGATGCATCAAAACGGGGGGCTTACGTGGCTGATTAAAAAGCTAACGTCTGGGGTGAAAAGTAAAAAAGGCGCTGAATTTAGTATTGCTGGGCTGGTGAGTTTTCTTGATGTAACTACTGCCAACAATACCATTGCGATTGTGACTGCAGGCCCAATCGCCAGTGACTTAAACAAGAAGTACGGTGTTGACCCTCGTAGGACAGCATCCTTACTTGATATTTTCTCGTGTAGTTTTCAGGGACTAGTGCCTTATGGCGCACAGTTATTAAGTGCAGCGGCGGTGGTTGGCATCTCCCCACTGGCCATCACGCCTTATTGCTGGTACCCCATGCTCATTTTTATTTTTGGCGTTATTGCTATAGCGTTTAATCTTCCGCGATTTTCACAGGCATCTAACGACACACTCGGTTAGGGCTATACTCGATCACCGTTAGAAGAAGCGCATAAATCATTGGTATTTTGATTGCGCTTCTTCTAGGATCTGCGCCGATTATTTTCTTCATTTATTACATCAGGGTAGTGTTTTGTCTGCGTCTATTGCTATCAAGCCTCTTTACGAAAAACTTTCTCAGTGTTTGTCGGCGGATACGTTTCGTTTGAAGCGCCGTATCCAAAAGCTTGCTAGTGAATTAAAAAACCAGAAAGACAATGAGGATTCCTCATTAGAGAACAAATGGAAGTCCTTGGTTAATGATATTGATGCTTCAGCAAATATGCATCAATGGCGTCAGGAGAATCTTCCTGAGGTTACTTATCCACCGCTCCCAGTCAGTGACAAAAAAGATGATATCAAAGCAGCTATTGCTTCTCATCAAGTGGTGATTGTAGCGGGAGAAACCGGCTCTGGGAAAACCACTCAGCTACCTAAAATTTGTTTGGAGTTAGGTCGAGGGGTGAAAGGCATGATTGCTCATACTCAGCCTCGGCGTCTTGCCGCTCGAAGCGTGGCCACTCGAATTGCGGAAGAGCTCAATACACCTCTGGGTGATAAAGTCGGCTTTAAAATCCGCTTTAGCGATCAAGTGAGTGATAGAAGTTACGTTAAGCTGATGACAGACGGTATGTTACTGGCCGAAATGCAGCAAGACAGGTTTTTGAATCAATATGACACCATCATTATTGATGAGGCACACGAACGTAGCTTAAACATTGACTTCCTGTTGGGCTACTTGCGCCAACTTTTGGATAAGCGCCCTGATCTCAAGTTGATTATTACCTCGGCTACAATAGACCCTGAACGCTTTTCTAAGCACTTTAACAACGCGCCTATCATTGAGGTCAGTGGCAGAACCTATCCGGTAGAAATTCGCTATCGCGACCCTGAAGAACTGGATAGAGAAACCGACCAAGCAGATGCCATTGCGTTGGCCGTTGATGAACTCATGGGCGAAGCACCGGGCGATATTCTTGTTTTCTTAAGTGGTGAACGAGAAATTCGCGATACCCAAGATACCTTAGAACGCAGAAAATACCGCAATACTGAAATTGTGCCTTTATATGCCCGTTTATCAGCATCGGAACAAAACAGGATTTTTCAGCCCCATTCAGGTCGTAGAATCGTGTTGTCGACCAACGTGGCTGAAACCTCACTAACAGTACCGGGGATAAAATACGTTATCGACCCAGGAACAGCGCGTATTTCTCGCTACAGCGCCCGAAGCAAAGTTCAACGTTTACCTATAGAGCCAATCTCTCAAGCGTCGGCGAATCAGCGCTCAGGTCGCTGTGGTCGTGTCTCTGAGGGTATTTGCATTCGATTATACAGCGAGGACGATTATTTAGGGCGTCCGGAGTTTACTGACCCGGAAATTTTGCGTACTAATTTAGCGTCTGTCATATTGCAAATGCTAGCCCTTAAACTAGGCGACATTAGCGCCTTTCCTTTTGTGCAGCCGCCAGATAACAGAAACATCAACGACGGTTTCCGCTTGTTAGAAGAGATACAAGCCATTGTATCTAAGCAAGGTAATAATCAGCTGACTAAAATTGGTCGTCAAATCGCTAAGTTGCCGATAGACCCTCGCTATGCCCGTATGGTGATTGAAGCAAATCGCACCAATGCTTTGATGGAAGTGGTTGTTATTGCTGCCGGCCTATCTATTCAGGATCCAAGGGAGCGTCCGCAAGAAAAGCGCCAACAGGCGGATGAAAAGCACAGCCAATATCATGACAAAGACTCTGATTTCATAAGTCTTTACAACCTATGGCAAGAGTTTAAAGCGCAGCAATCCGAACTGAGTCAGAATCAACTAAGAAAGTGGTGTAAGCAAAACTTTATTAACTACTTACGTATGCGTGAGTGGCAGGACATTGTGAGTCAGTTGAAAAAATCAGTGGCTGAGTTAGGTTTTGGTGTGAGTAGCCAAGAAGCTGACTATCAAGGCGTGCATGAGGCTATTGCTTCAGGCTTATTATCTCACATTGGGTTTAAAGACAAAGATCGCGAATATCTGGGGTCGAGAAATACTCGTTTTATGATTTTCCCCGGTTCGGGGTTAGGAAAGTCTCAACCTAAATGGGTAATGGGCGCTGAGTTAGTCGAAACGTCTAAGTTATTCGCCCGTATGGTGGCAAAAATAGACCCTGCATGGATTGAGCCCCTAGCTGCCCATGTTACCCAAGCCAGTTATTCTGAACCCCATTGGTCTAAAAAGCGCGGCGCGGTTATTGCCTTTGAAAAGGTCACGCTATTTGGTTTACCCATTGTGCTTAAAAGGGCCAAAGTTTACAGCCTGATTGACCCTGCAATATGCCAAGAGTTGTTCATTCGAGAGGCCCTCATTGAAGGACATACCAAACTTAATTACGGTTTCTTGAACGACAATAATGCCTTGCTAGAACAGGTAGACGAATTAGAACAAAAGTCTCGTCGACGAGACCTGTTGGTTGATGAAGATGAATTGCTGAGCTTCTACGCTGGAAAGCTTCCTGTAGAAGTTAACAACGAGGCGGCTTTCAAAAAATGGTATCGACACAAAGGTAAATCGGTTGATTTGCTGTTTAAAGAAGATGATGTCTATCGACAGCAGCCCAGCGTTAGCATGGCGACGGCTTATCCAGATGTATGGCGTCAGGGTAACATTACTTTGCCGCTGCGGTATAACTTTGAACCCAATGCAACTGATGATGGTGTCACCGTTTGCATTCCGCTGCCTGTGCTCAATCAGGTAGACAATGTGGGGTTTGATTGGTTGGTATCAGGCTTGCGTCATGAGTTGATTGTTGCTCTTATCAAGGGGCTACCGAAAAGACTTCGTAGAAACTTTGTGCCCGCGCCAAATTACGCAGATGCTTGTATCGCCGATATTCAAGAGCAAGACAAAAATGGGCGACCCGTTCGTTTGTTAGATGCCGTGACAAACAAGCTTCTAAAAATAACCGGTGTAAGGGTTGAAGAAGACGATTGGAATCTCGAAACTCTAGACCGCCATTTAGTCATGCATTTTGCCGCAGTTAACGAAAAAGGCGATGTGATCTCTACGTCTGATAACCTTGACCTTCTTAAAGAGCAGTGTTCTGGACAGGTGAAGCAAACCTTTGAAAAAGCAGCCACTCCTGAACTCGAGCGTTCGGGGATAACAGATTGGGACTTTGAATCGCTTCCCGAAACCTTTGCGCAAAAAATTGGAGGCTTTGAAGTACAAGCATTTCCGGCATTGGTGCAAAAAGGTGACAAAGTTGATATTGAGTTGATTGATGAGGTAGAGAAGGCCGCACAGCTTCATCGCAAAGGCACAAACGTGTTGGTGAAAAACGCCATGCCATCACCACTCAACTACCTGCAAAATAAGTTACCTAACAAAGCCAAACTAGGCTTGTATTTCAACCCGTTCGGACAGGTGAAAGCACTCATTGATGACTGTATTTTTGCAGGAATTGACGCTTTGGTGCAGCAGTTTGTCGATAAGCATCAAACCGATATTAGAAACAAGTCTGACTTTGATAATTGCGTGAACTTTGTCAAAGGTGAAATTAATGAAACCGTATTGGATATTGCCGAAAAAGTAGAGCAGGGACTTACGTTAGCCCATCAATGCCAAAAACAGATGAAAGGTAACGTGCCACTAACCATGATACATGCACTGGGCGATTGCAAAGCGCATTTATCGAGTTTGGTATATCCGGGGTTTGTCTCTGATTTAGGTATGCGCAGATTGGACGATTGGAATCGGTATATTAAAGGGCTTTCTCGTCGCTTGGAAAAGTTACCCATAGATCCAAATAAAGACCGTATGCATCAAATGACGGTAGAGAAGTCACACGACAGTTGGGTAAAGGCCAAGGCAAAGTTTCCAAATGGTAAAGTACCCGGCGAGCTGGAAGACATTAAATGGATGATTGAAGAATTGAGGGTATCTTTGTTTGCTCAACAACTAGGGACTTCGATTCCTATCTCTGCTAAGCGTATTCTATTGGCTCTTGAAGCATTTTAATACATTAAAATGATTGTTAATTATTCGTTAACAATCACAGTGTTAGCACCTAACCTTAGATACCACCCTAGGTTATTGCCAATTCGCCAATTGACAAGTTCTAAGCCTAGCCCTATAAATGGAAGGGTAGTCGAGGTTTTAGCGCACGTTTGGAGAGGTAGTACATGTTAGGATACGATGATAAGCGAAATTTTTTCAGGATGATGGTGAATTCGCCTTGTCAGTTACAGGTGACCGATGATGAATCTAGCCGCACAATGCAAGCCGTTTGCAAAGATATTAGTGCTACGGGCATGTCGTTAGAAGTCGATGAGCCTTCTATTGAAATTGGTACACAAATTAGTGTTGCGATAGAGTCAACGAGTTCTCAGATCCCATCATTATCTGCCATCACAACCGTGGTACGCTGTGTTCCTTCTTCTGATTCAAGCTGTGTTATCGGTGTTGAAATCTCAGAAATGAAATAATGCTGTTTTAGCGGTTAGTTGATAAACTTTTCTTATCGAGGCCAAGCATGCAAAGCTTGGCCTTCGCCTACCAACCTTAATCTTTTTTATTGAATCAAAGCTTCTAAAAAACTGTTTTTAACTCTCTAAGCGAATTGATAATAATTCTCATTAATGAATTTGCTTGAGAGGTTTCTAATGAAAAAGACAATGACATTCGCGGTAATGCACTTTTCTGTCGCCTTTATGGTTGCTTATTTGCTTACAGGTAGCCTAGTGATTGGCGGGGCGGTGGCTATGGTTGAACCCATGGTAAATACGGTGGCGTTCTATTTTCACGAAAAATGCTGGCAACGTTGGCAGAGTAAAACATCTGCCAACAATAGCGAAGTAGGGATGAACACAGTTTTTACGGCATAGGCGAACCCAATTAATCCGTGACTTCGCAAACCAGCCCTTTGAGATAATAGCCCTCTGGATAACTTCCAATTATTGGGTGGTCACTGGCCTGATTTAGACGTTCAATAATCTTAATGGTTCGTCCCGCGTCGAGTGCCGCATCAGCAACGATTTTCTGGAACAAATCAGCGGGCATCAGTCCTGAGCAGCTAAACGTGAGTAATAACCCACCTGATTTCACCGCATGAATTCCGTACAAATTAATATCTTTGTATCCTCGTGATGCGCGCTTCAAGCTGGCTTTACTATCTACAAACTTGGGCGGATCTAGGATAACCATATCAAACTGCTGCTTTTGCTCGTGATAGTGGCGCAGAGCTTGAAACACATCTTGATTTACGTAGTGTGCTTTAGCGGCATCCAACTGGTTAATGTCGACATGTTGCTTTGCTATATCTAACGCTGGCTGAGATACATCCACATTGGTTACTGATGCCGCGCCACCTTGCAGCGCAAAGCAGGAAAACGTGCCTGTGTAGCTGAAACAGTTAAGTACGTGGGCATCTTTTGCATATCGGGCTGCGGCAGCACGACTATCTCTTTGGTCAAGATAAAAGCCTGTTTTGTGCCCTTTTTCAATGTCTACAATAATGCTAAGCCCATTTTCTTTTACCGTGACTTGCGCAGGTGGTTCACCGTGTACTACGCCAGTAATTGGTTCAAGGCCCTCTTTTTTGCGTACGTCAACGTCGCTGCGTTCATAAATATGAACGTTAGGCATGAGTTTGGTAATCGCCCAAACAATTTTACTTCGGTGCTTTTCCGCACCTGCGCTAAGGAGCTGTAAAACCGCTACATTGTCATATAAATCAACAGTAACCCCAGGTAGTCCATCACTCTCTGAAGCTATCCAACGAAAACTGTTGGTTTGCTCGGGGTCGAAAAGTCGGGTTCTCAAGGCAAGCGCTAGAGTAAACTTTTTTAAAAAGAATACGTTGTCGATACTTTCAGCTTGGTCAAATGTCCATATGCGGACTCTAATCTGCGACTCTGGTGAATATGCACCTCTACCCAGCCATTCTCCCGTAATACTTAATACATCCACTGTGTCTCCACTTCTTGCTCGACCTTTAACCGTAGCAATGGCACTTTCAAATACCCACGGGTGACGCCTTTTTAACGATTTTTCTCGGGTAGGTTGAAGGGTGATAGTGGCTGACATAAATGAACTCTTGTAGTAGACAAACAACGAAAACACGCATGATGCGTTTGTGGCGCGAAGTATAGCGGTATTCCACTGGCGGTGCGAATCCAATTCGTAAAACGGCAGATTATGGTGTTAGTCTATTGAAATCATCACCTTTTATTGAGGGGAACATTGTTGACTATGCGTTTTGTTAATTATGAAAAAGGCTGTCATCCAATGGATTTAGTGGTTTCAACTTGTGATGCGCCAACACTGACTGAAGACAAAGTGATAGTAAAGGTCGCGGCGTTTGGTATTAATCGTGCTGATACATTGCAAAGACAAGGTCGGTATCCAGCTCCGCCTGGAGAAAGTGAAATTTTAGGGCTCGAAGTTGCCGGAGAGATAGTTGCACTTGGAGACAATGTTAGTGAATGGAATCTTGGCGATAGAGTTTTTGGGCTTGTAGCAGGTGGTGGATATGCAGAGTACGTGGCCGTTGAGCCAAGTCACCTTATGCCTATTCCACAAGGAATGGATTTTGAACAGGCAGCAGGTATGGCCGAAGTTTTCTTAACTGCATTTCAATGTTTGCGACAAATTGCCGAAGTGAAGGCTGGTCAAAAGGTATTAGTTCACGGTGGTGCCAGTGGTGTAGGTCTAGCAACTATTCAACTTTGTAAGTTTTTTGGTGCATTAGTCGCTGTGACCGCATCATCAGACGCTAAATTAAAACACTGTAGTGCATTGGGTGCAGACTTAGTTGTCAATTACAAAACCCAAGACTTCGCTGCACAATGTAAGCAAAAATGGCCTGCTGGTGTTGATATTGTTATCGATATGGTGGGGGGCGAATACGTAAACAAGAATTTAAAAATCCTGAGCCTAGACGGCATCATAATAAATATTGCCATGTTAGGCGGGCGTTACGCAGACAATATTGATATGGCCTTGCTGCTAGGTAAGCGAGCCCGTATTCAAGGCACAACGCTTAGAAACCGCACTGACAAGTATAAAACGTCGCTCGTTAATGAGTTTAGTGAACTATGTTTAAGCGCATTTGAACAAAACCTACTTAATGTCGGCGGACAATAAAGTTTGATCAGTTACAATAAAGTCTGATCATATACAATAAAGATTGAACGTTTTTTAACCTCCTGCTAAGTTTAGCTTAGTCGGAGGTTTTTTTATGTCAGATGCAGATAAGCCACTCAATAAGAAAGACCAAAAGCGTTTAGATGAAAAACGAGGCGAAGGAACAGGAAAGGATTATGTTCCGTTCATTAAAGTTGGAGAGTTCAACAGCTCTGGCGAAAGCGTTCGTGTCAAAAGTGCCACCGTTGGCCGTGTACACCACCTTCACTCAGGTAACGAGCTAGCCGCATTTCTGGTGTTCGATTGGTGCAAAGAGGTCATCGACATTCGAGAGCAGTTCCCAATTCCTCTCGCTGACTCTTTGATTATTTGCCGCCAACTTGGTATTCGTCACCCTCAAGAAAAGGGCGAGCTCAAAATAGTGACAACGGACTTAATCATCGATTTTGCTGATGGCTCCCAGTTAGCGATCCCCGTAAAACCAGCTCTAAAGCTTGATGACAAGCGCATTGTCGAAAAGCTTCAAATAGGGAAAGCGTACTGGGAAGCAATAAAAGTACCCTGTCCCATTTTTACTGATCAAGAAGTATCCAGCGAACTCAAAATGAACCTGAAGTGGATAAAACCACTTATTGATTTAGATACTGAAGTCGAATACCCATTCTCCAAGCAAGATGTCATTGATCTTTCCGCTAGGTTAGCGAAGCAACCCAAAGCTTATGTAGCCCGACATTGTGCAAAATTGGATGATCAATACCAATTAGAGGAAGGCACTCATATCGGAATATTTCGCTATGGTATCGCCAATCAATATTTAAAAGCATCACTTGAAACTCCGTTTACTGAATGGAAGTGCGAAGATGTCGAGCTCGTAGATAGCGATGGCACAGATTTGGAGGTCGGCAATGCTTCTTAATCAAGTCTATCAATACACTGATTCAAACGAGCGAATACGTGTGGTGTACGAAACGTTAGAGTTCATCTGGCTGATCAGTCTCGATGATGAATCGGCTTGGCCCATACTTATGCCATCCTCTGAGTTACATGAACTGATCGCAGCACAAACGATAGAGTGCATCAGTGAACCTTTTACTTTCTCTCATGTTGAGCTCGACGGTGCACAAGCTCTGAAGCGAGATGAAGCCTATACTCTGCTTAAAATTCTACTAAAAGACCACAGCGAATTATTTGATAAGACGTCGCGCAATCGTCTAATTAGAAATGCGGTTGAAGTGACCGGAAAACCTCGTATTTACTTCATTCGTCAACTTCGTCGCTATTGGCAAAGAGGGATGACACCCAATGCATTGATGCCTGATTATCATAAGTCTGGCGGGAAAGGTAAATCTAGGCGTGACGTGGGCAATAAGCTCGGGCGGAAGCGAACAATTGCCGAGGGCGTAGGTGCCATCATTACCGATGATGTCGCAGAAATTTTCAGTCTAGCAATTGATGGCTTCTTTCTTCAAAACGATAAGTTCTCTATAAAAGACGCCAAAGATAAAGCAATTGGCTTGTATAAATCCAGATATCCCGACTCTGATAAGACTTCCATACCGACTCTTCGTCAATTCCGCTATTTCTATGAATCTAACTACAAGAAACATGATGTAGTAAGACGAAGAACGCCATCCAAAGCATACGACAAAGATATTAGAGCGCTAACAAGCACATCAGCCTTTATGAATATCGGACCAGGAGGGCGGTATGAGATTGATGCAACGATTGCGGATCTCTATTTAGTTTCTGAGAAAGACCCGAATAGAATCATCGGTAGGCCAGTGGTTTACGTGGTTAAAGATGTATTTAGTCGCATGGTTACAGGGCTTTACGTCGGTTTGGAAAATCCATCATGGGTTGCGGCGATGATGGCCATGTCTAACGCCTTTCTTGATAAAACAGAGTATTGTCGGAGCTACGGAATAGAAATCGATCCTAGCATGTGGCCTTCGGTTGGTATTCCTGCGTCGATCATGGCAGATAAAGGCGAGCTTTTGCATAGGCAAGCTGACGTTCTCGTCAATGCATTTAACATCCAATTGAGTAACTCGCGCTCCTACCGAGGGGATGATAAAGGCGGCGTGGAACGCTACTTCAATACTCTTCAAACAAAATTCAGGCCCTATGTCGGTGGTATTGTCGAGCCAGTCAACGGCAAGAAGCGCTTGGGTCGCCGATATGAGCTAGACGCAGAACTAACCTTGCATGCATTCACTGAAACAGTGATTCACATCATTATCAACTACAACACTAGGCACGTAGTTAAAGATTATGATTTTGCCGAAGATATGCCTGATGACTTACCCGCAGTCCCCATTCAGCTTTGGAACTGGGGAATCAAAAATCGCACCGGTAAGTTAAGACCATGCAGCAAAGAGATGGTTGAAGTGAACTTGTTACCCACTGAAAAAGGGACAGTGTCTGAGGCCGGTATTGGTTTCAAAGGACTGAAATACACTTGCCGTGAAGCAATGGCTGAGGGTTGGTTTGACCGATTTAAGCAGACAAGACCAAAGAAAGTTGAGGTGGCCTTTGACCCGCGTAGAACTGATGTTGTTTATCTGAGACCCGACAAAAGTTATCAATCCTATTGGATATGTGAGCTTTCAGATCGTAGCCGTCGATATAAGGGAATGAGTTTCGTGGATGCTGCTGGTATTCTCAAGTCTTCTAAAGTTGCAGAGGCTTCGGCGAATCAAGATAAGGATTTTGAGGCTCCTGACCTACAGGAAACGATGGAGCGTATCGCTAAACGAGAGCGTGACAAAAAGTCAAATACGCCTAAATTAACGGACTCACAAAGATTGGCCGGAATTAAGGTTAATCGAGATGAAGAGAGGGAAT